>Ga0265301_10000722_pt1 | contig 45365 bp, 34 predicted proteins | sample AusTroGonzalo_MG_2_FD_193488 | JGI IMG/M metagenome (GOLD analysis project Ga0265301, IMG submission 193488) | Bovine rumen microbial communities from tropical cattle in Woodstock, Queensland, Australia - Gonzalo_04 | ecosystem: Host-associated > Mammals > Digestive system > Stomach > Rumen ...
CATGCACTTGAAGGGGTAAAAGTAACATAACCGTTGGCCGTGCAGTTCTGCAGACCGGCGATATCGTCAACCTCATTGGAGGGCTGGACTCTGCGGGCAAACATACCAACTTCTTTGTTGCTGGCGTCGGTCTCATTAATTTTGGCAGTAAGCGTTAGGTTCTTCACAACGCCCTGAAGTGTGGCGAACAAAGGCTGCGTAGCCGTGGAAGTACCGAAGCTGATGGCCTTGCCATTGCCGTCAAAGATTCCCTTGTAGCCTTCGATGGAAGCGAAACTGCCGGCGATAGAGGAAAGGTCAAGGGTTGCCGCGTTCTGGGTAAGACGCGCGTTGAGAGTCTTCTTGCCGCTCGCAACAGCGCTGACGAAGGACTGGAAGGTAGCAACGCTGTAAATCTGATGGAGATTCTGCTCCACGTCAGGAATATAGACGATATTGCTGAACTCGCGGACCTTGCCGGCAGCGATGGTCTTGGTGGCGTTGGTGTTCATGACGGTAGCCGTCATGTGACCGGAGGAGTTATCTACGATATTGAGCGTGATACCGCCCTCGTAGGTGCCGGCCGGAATGGCCACGTAGAAAACGAACGGGGTATCGCTCAGTTGGACGTGGCTGCCGAAGTTGTAATTGATGGTGCCGCCGCCGGAAGCAGGAGTGAGGGTGCCGTTGAGAAGACTGGACGTCTTTCCAATAGTAAAGGTACCGGAAAGGGACTTGCTGCCATCGGCCGCCGTAAGGGTAACGGAGTCAATCTTCTTTTCACCCGTGATGGAGAACTTCAGCAGGGAGCAAAGGGCATTGAAAGTGACCGTGTTGCTCCTGGTTGCCGAAGCCGCATACATAGGCATTGCAGCATCGTCAAAGTCATTCGCATAGTAGGACTGCGATGCGGGAATGGTGACCTGGTTGTCGTGACCGGCGTCGCCGCGATACAGGAAATTATAAACCGACAGACCTGAAGCCGGCTTGAAAGTGGCCGTAATCTGAGTGTCGGAGTCCTTGCTGGATGCGGTAGGGGCAGAGCCATTAAGGTAAACGCGATTCTGGTCTCCGCTGGACCACTTTACAGGATAAGAGGAACCGTCCTTGGTGCCGAGAGCGGTTTTGGTGTCCGGGGACTCAGGAGCCAGAAGCTGTACTGTTACTGTTCCGTCTGCATCGATGTCCGCGGTGACTGGCACAATGGCCTCATCCTGTGACATCTCTTTTGTACATCCGGCTGAGATTGCAGCCAGAGCAAAAACTGTTATATATGTAAAAATCTTTTTCATAAGGCCGTGCTTTTAGTCATCAAGTGAAATTTCGCAAACAACAGGGAAGTGATCCGAGGGGGCACACTCGATGTCATCATACCCGCTCGCTGAGACTGTATAGGTATTTCGTACTGTCCTGTAGGACTTCACGGTGCACTTGCCCTGGACCATCACATGGTCTATGCGGCGCTCCGGATGGTTCTTGGTGAACCGTGTCCAGTCATACTGGTAGGTATCACCCGTACCGGTCTGGGTGCCCGAGTAGGTCTGGTAGAAGGTAGGCAGGTTGCCTGCGGCGAGCACGGCCTTGTAGCCGTCGGTCCAGTACTCCAGTAGCTTGTCTGCACCAGCCTGGTTGCTGTTGTTGCTATGGTCGGTGGAGTTCATATCACCCACGAGAATCCTGCGGGTAGCGGACTTGCTGGCCGCAAAGGCGTTGACACCTCCTGACATGTAGAGGTTGCTGGATCCGCCGCCGCCGTCCTGGCCGTAGGTAGGAAGCTGGGTTACAAAAAAGAAGAACTCCTTGCCAGAGACCTTGTGCGTGAATTTTGCCCACACCACATAACGGTTAGGATCTCCAGAGTTGGAATCGCTGCTTGTTGAATAGGAATTACTGTTATAGCGAAGCCATGCCCTGCCGGAGTCGTTCAGCGTAAGAACGGCAGCCTTGTAGATGAAACCGTTGCAGTAATGATAATTGCCGGAAGTGGAGCCAGGATAATTAAGGCACCAAGTATAGTTAGCGCCTTGAGAAGAGACAATATCCTGAAGGGAATAAGCCTGGCCACTCTGATACATATCGTCACCAATTTCGTTGAAACCGATGACGTCGGCATTGGTATTGTAGATGGCAAGACCGAGGGCTGCACGCATGTCGGCGTTTGTCTTTATGATGGCGTTTGCCGGGCGTGCCAGTTTACCGTTGGAATCTCCCTCGCGGGCTGCAGCCGGACGGTTGTCGTCATCCAGACGCATCACGTTGTAGGTCGCTACAGTGATAGTGGGAGGAGTAACCGTGGGATTGCCGCCGCTTTCGGAAGTGAGGCTGTTGATAGCCAAGAGGTTCTCCGTACGGCCGGCAGCGTAGGTCTTGCTCTCGAATTCAACCAATTCCGTACCGCCGAGTTCATGGCCGCTACCCCAGAACTTCAGGCGCATAAAGGCACCGTCGCTCTGATACACCAGAGCCTCGATGCCGGAGGCGTAGGCCTGGGCAGGAATAGCCACGTAGAAATAGGTGTCGGAACCGCTAAGGGTTACGGGACAGTTGTAGGTAAGTGTGCCTGCCGTGCCGCCTGAAAAAGCTCCGGTAGAGAAATTGGAAATCGTGAAGTTTCCACGAAGTTTCTCGCTGCCGAGGCTGTTGAGCTCTATCTTGGTCAGTGTGGCGCTTCCATTGAGGGCGAAGCGCAGGATGCCGCAGAAGTTCTTGAGCTGAACGCCGTAATTGCCTCCGTTGTTAGTTGCAATGCCGTAGCAGGCCGCTGCAGCGCTGTCAAAATTGTTTTCAACGTAAGACTGAGTGGCGGGCAGAGCAATTACATTTGAGGACGTGGTTCCCGGGTAGAGCACATTGTAGGGTGCAGAAAGGGTCCCGCTAACAGTGAAAGAGGCCACCTTCTTGTCGTTATATGTGCTGGTAAGCGCAGAGCTCTTGGTTCCGTTTATGGAAATCACGTCTCCGGTTTTCCAATGCACCTCGTAGATGTGGTTTTCAGCCTCGCTGAGCATGGTTTTGGTGCCGGCATCTTCCGGGAGATTTACTTCAAGCACAATACTGTCCTGCTCAATGAGGATGTCTGTGTTGCAGGACACAAGCGCCGCAGCCGCACAAGCGGCAGGCAACAAAAAACGAATAAATCTGTTCTGCATAATCGTGTGTGCTTAAAGAAACTAATCGGAATCGTCATCATATCCACCAGGAACGACTCCATAATTCTCTATGGAGCCCAGACAGATACGCCTTGCAGGAAGGCCTATGTTTATCACGCTGCATGAGGGTGACTCATAGGGGGGGATAATTGCTAACTTTTTCATTTTTAATACTTATATTTAGTTTATTTCCAAAATCTGTATGGTCATGTCACTGATAAGCATCATGTTCTTGTTGGAGGCATCCGACTCCGTCGTAGGACCGAAGGCTATACGGTCCCCCTTAACCAGGCCGGAGAGTTCAACGGTGAACTCATCCAGCTGGGTGATGCCGCCATTGAAAGTGATGGTCTGGACATTGGTCTCGAGATCCAGAGTCTTCTTGTTGGTCTGGGTATTGGAACCTACGAGGTGGAAACTCTTGTCGTGCTGCACGGCAAGGACTGCCTGGTAGCCATTTGCGAAGCCGGCCGCATGGAGGGTAACCTTCACCTTGGCTGTCTTTTCTTCCGGGATATTGTTCAAGGAAGGAGTGACCAGGTGGGTACCGTAGCTCTTGGTGCTCAGGAAGAGGTAGCCGGGGCCGATGTAAATACGGGCGTACTGACCCTGGGCCCACTTGGCGATACGCAAGCCAGCCTCTTTCTTAGCCGTAGACTGGGCTGTAAGGATGCGTTGCGCATACTGCTTTGTGGTGGCAACGAAGGAGTCCGCTTCACGGTTACCGAAGCTGGATGAGTTGTCATTTCCAACATCGTAACCGGCCGCCTGGGCAGTCTCGTCGGCACCCCAGAGCATCTCGCTGAAGTCTTCCGCGAGGATTACCTCACCCTCCGCTGCTTCCCAGTTTCCGGGTTCTACGATTGTAAAGGCAGAGGTGGTACCCCGGATAAGGTCGCTCTCAACGCCCTCTGCGCCGCCGGTATCGATTACCTTGAACCAGTAGTTGGTGGCAGGCTTGAGGCCGGAGAAGACGAAGCGCGGCTGCTCGCCCCTCCAGCAAGCATCGCCGGCCGGGATGTTGTAGCTGACCACCGCGTCGGTGCCGTCCTCGTCCCTGTAAAGGCTGATGGTGTAGGGATTGGCGGCATCGGCGGACCCGCTGACTCCTTGCGTCCAGGTGTACACCAGGGTGGAAGATGTCTTTGCGGCTAGCGTCGCCTTGATGGGCCAAATCCTGTCTATCTTGAAACGGGCTATCTCTATCTTTTCTTCCGAACCGGTCAGGCTCACGCTGAGACTGGAGGTGACGTTGGTGACTCCTCCGGTGACGAGCATATAAGCATCGCCTAGCTGGCTGATGGAGAAGTCTGTGGTGTTGCTGAGCTCGAACGTTACTCCGCTGGCCGGAACAGCTTTCGTGTCCTCGGCCTCGGCATAGAGTGCCGATATAATGAAACGGCCTTCTTTCATCACCTTGGTCGTGGAGCCGGCGAGGTAGAATTCTCCATCGACAGCTATTCCGTTGAGCATGCTGCTGCGGACAGGAATCCTGCATCCGTAGCCGTCTTCCGAGACGACCTTCAGGTACGACTGGGCTTCGTACACATAGGTGTCGCCGGTGCTGCGGACTGCGCCGAAGGTAATCTTACCGGAGGCATCCACGGTAGCGGCGGACTCATCGTCCACGCTCCAGGTAAAGCTGTGGCCGGCAGAACCGTCGGAGGCAACGGCTACCACGGTCTTCGTCATGCCGGGATAGCCGTAAACAGCATCAAGAGGGTTACCGTTCTCGTCCTGGATGGATACGCGGTACTTGAAGGGGGGATTTACGCTCACCATGCAGGCGGCTTTCTGGTAGCCGTCTGCAGAAGTGGCAATGACATAAGTCACGCCCTCGGCTTTTCCGGTAACGGTGCCGTCCTTCACTTCGACGTACTCCTCGTCCAACACACTCCAGGTCACCCCTTTCTTATCTACATTTACGGGCAAAACGGTTGCGGTGAGGGTTGCGCTCTCTCCAACCTGGATTTCCAGCTTGTCGGTGCTCAGCACTACGCTTGTGGCGGTTTTGGTGCTCGTCTCGGAATCCTTGTTGCAGGCAAGCAGCGCAGGAAGGAGAAGAATTGCTATTGTGATAAATCTTTTCATAGGAACTACTTATTGTAGCGTACTGCAAAATAATCCATTGTGTTGTAGCCGCTGTTGTTGGCTATGGTGCTGGAGTCGTAGGAATCTACGGACTTTGCCGCCGCCTTGTTGTTGCGGGGCATAAGGCGGATGCTCACGCTCTCTTTGCCGAGAATCTCTGTAGGGAGAGGGAAATCGTACACGCGGGTACCCAGAGTCTGCCAGTCGTTCTGGCTGGCCCAGATAGCCACATCGGGCACGGTGAATTCACCTATATCCCTCCACTCGTCGTCGCTGGAAGACGATGTGTCGGTAGTGGTGAGCGAGTACTGCGCCACCCAGTAGCGCGGCGAACGGGCGCTCTGGGAGTTGTTGTACATTGCGAACTGCATGGAGACCTTGTCTGAGGTGATTCCTGCAGTGCTGAAGTTAACAAGCCAGCAATAACCGCGGGAATTGTCGGAATCCCACCAGTATTTGTTGGACCAGCTGAGCCGGAGGTTGTCTTTGTACCAGCCCTTGCCGTCTGTATTCTGGGCTCCTTCCGAGCCTATCCAGGGCTCATAGATACCGCCCTCGTCGAACTCGATTCCGGCGCCCTCGGCATATTTGCCCTTCTTGCTGCTTCCGCATTCGCCTATATAGAAGTACGAGGGGGAGAAGTTGCCCACGGAACCGTAGGTGTGGCACAATTCGCCGTTACCCTTGGTTGCAAGGATGGCATTCGGAAGAACGGTCTGGTCGAATTCGCCGGGGAACTTGGCATAACGGAACTCGGTGATGATGCCGGAGAAGTTGTCCTTGAAGTCGGGCTTGAGATCTATCTCCTCGCGCACGAGGTGACGGAGCTGGTAGCGGCCTATGTTGCCGTCGCGCTCGAAGCTCTTATAGCTCTCGTGGACCACAATGCCGGTTATGTCGCCGCTGCCGTATGGAAGGGTCTCACCGTTGCGGCGGTAGGGGCAGGTCATGTTGGTAAACATGTACATGCTGCCGCCCTTGATGTCGCGGATGAGGATGGGGTACTTGGCGAGACGGTTGTAGCCGCAGAGGGAAGCGTAGCCCTCGTTGACGGGGGTGAAGGGCCCCTTGCGCATGGCAATCTCGCAGTCCTTTATCTTCACAAGGGTGTTGATATCGTTATCCGTGAGTTCTTCTATGCTCTTCTCCTTCCAGGGCATGGTAGAGGTGCCGTCCGAGCTGATGAGGATATTGGCAGCGCTGACGCCCTCTATGCTGTAGCTGTAGGGCTGCTCCTCGGTCCTCCTGACCAAGGCTCCGCCTGCCCCGAGAGTGATTTTGCTGTAACGGGTGAAAGCGTTGTCCTCGATTTCCGTGGTAATGAGCCTGAAGCCGTACTGGCCGTCTTCGCTCTCCAGATAGGAGGTGCGCTCAGTAAGAGTATAATCTATCGAACCTGTACCCTGGAGGTAGTCGTCCACTACGGCGTCTCCGGCGTTGCCGCCCTCCGTAGTACTCACTATATAACCCTCTACCAGGGCATCATCCGGCAGGGTAAAACCGCTCACGGTAGCGAGACTGCGAAGCTCCTCCGGAGAGAAGACCGTACCAATCTTGTTGTCTGCGCGCGCCTGGAGCACGGTAACCGTTACCGTCTGCTCCTCCCCCCATCCGTCGGTATAGGTAAAAAGGATAGTGGCCTGGCGCATAGACTTTTGGTCGGGGTTGTCGGCGACCTTGAAAGTAAGGGCGCTACTGGTGAACCGGAAGTCGCTGATCCATTCCTCAGCCCCTTCGTAATACACCTTTGCGGTGATGTTTTCCAGCGGCACGTTGATGTCGGCGGTAATGCTGTTTACCTTGTCTGTGCCGTTGTACACCAGTATGGAGCCTGTGGCGACGTAAAACTTCTCCTCAACAGTACCCTTCTGGAGCACGGAAACAATGTCTGTGCGGGCAGGCGTGCTGAAAAGAATGTCCGCCCGGCGCCGGAAACCGGTGTTTGCCAGTACGCTGACGGGCAGGGTTCCGTCCTCAGTAAAAGAAGTGGCACCGAGCTTAACCCAGGCCCCGTCGGCCTCGTTTACCAGGGATATGGAGCCAGGCTGGTTGGTGAGGAAGGGAATCTCCACATCTCCGCCGTCCACTTCTACGTAGTATTCATGCTCAGGCATGCCCAGCTCGTCCGCGACGTAAACGTCGAATTTGTTCTTGTCGCAAGACAGGCAAAGCAGGCCGGCAAGGGCTGTAATCGTCAATATAGTAGTCTTTTTCATACGCTACTTGGTCTGGACTATGGAAACGGTATTCGAATAAATAGTATCTCCTTCTGTGGAGTCATAATCGCCTGCATCTGTATGGGCGATCCTGATATTGGCTCTTCGGGCGCCGGAGGCAGTATTGGGAGCCACTTCAATGGTGACCTTGTCTTTCTCTACGCTCTTCAGGGTAATCCAGGGAGACTCCGGTTCCTGCCCCTCGGGGTAGGAAACCGTGAGGAACATCTCGTCCAGATTGTACACGAGGTTGGTCTCGAACGGGATGACTTCCGTCGAGCCGGCCGCAGGAATCTCAAGGGACGAGGCTTCCAGGTCCATGATGCAGTCGGAATCGGAGAAGCGGCCCTGCTGATACATGTTCAGAGTGCGTGTCTTCACCTCGCCGTTCGCGTCCGTAGCTTTGAATACCAGGATCACACGGCGGGCGCGGCCGAAGTTGATCTCGTAGTCGAATACGAGATATCCGCTCTTGATACCGTTGAAGCGGTCTATGGAAGCCCAGGACACCTGACGGTCCATCTCTACGGACCATGCCGTGTTGGAGAACACCGCCACCTGGGTACTGCCTCCGGCGTTCGAAAGGATGTTGTACTCGGAAAGCAGACCGAGCGTCTGGTTGTACTCAGCCTTCTGCTCTGCGCAGGAAACTGCAGCCATCAGGGCAACAACTAATAATGCAATCTTTTTCATATCCTTTACTCTGTACCTGAAAGATTGTACTTGTCATATTCCGGATTGGAAAGTATGCGGCCTGAGCGAGCACACTGGGCGTCCGGAATGGGATAGTATTCGTGGCAAGGACGGATGTTTTCCTGTGCCTTGCCATATGAAACATAGGCACGTACCTGCTCGTACCAAATTCCCCAACGGACCAGGTCATACTTGCGTCCAAACTCTCCAAACAATTCACGGGCGCGCTCATCTCGAATCTCACCACGAAGCTTGACGGCGGATACGTAGGAATAAGGAGCAACCTCCGCCCGCGCGCGAACTATATTGAGATACTCTACGGATTTGCTGTATTCTCCTTTCTCGAACCAGGCCTCGGCAAGCAGGAGCAGCGCGTCTGCATAACGGAAAATCTTGTAATGGTTGTTATCGTAGTTCTTATAGACGCCAAAGCACCAGAACTTCTGCCCCATCCATTGACTGTTGCCGCCGAATTTCTGCCCGTTCCATCCTCTGGAAATATTGATGTCGCGACGGATGTCCCCTTTGTCTGCAGGAGCGATATCGTTTTTCATGTGCGAGGTGGGCCTTACGGGCGTATAGCAGGTTGCATTTATACCAATCTCAGGAATGGTGACCCCGTCGTATATAGCGGTACCCGCTGTCTTGGGATAAGGGAGCACAAGGGAGGAGATGCCAAGACTGCTGTAGGGAGTGTAGTCTATACCGCCTTCCTCATACTCGAAATTCACCTCAAAAATAGATTCCGGGGTGTTCTTGAAACGGAAACACACATCCATGTATGGATACTGGGAAAGGTCACCGTAAATGGACTCAAGATGCTCGCAAGCGTATATTACATTGTCCCAGTCTTTGTTCCATGCAGCCATCTTGGCAATGAGCATCCAACCCATAGCTGCGCCGCAGGTGTTGTACTCCTGGTCTGAGGTCCGGATCTGGGGAAGGGTAGGAACATAAAGCAGAAGCTCGTCTATCAAGGTTTTACGGGTTTCCACCGCGCTCATCCGCCCCAACCTGGCAATACGTGTCATGTCTTCTTCGTTTTCGATATAGTCCTCATAGAACGGGACGTCTCCAAAGAAGCTGGTAAGGACGTAGTAATAATAACTCATCAAGATTCGCGTCTCAACGGCATAGGGCATCTTTTCACTGTCGGACAGGGTGGAACGCTCTATTCCGGCAAGGGTGCTCAGGCAGTAACGGATTCCTACCCAGGGCCACTTCCAAGTCAAGGTGGCGGCTCCCGGACTTGCCGGATTGATGTCGAAGCGCGCATCCTGCTGGGCGGACCCGTCCGTAGAAGCCAGATCCGTAGCGCCTTCGAGGGCAATATAGTACTTGATAGTATGGAAATATTTCATGGGGCCGTAACAGCCGTTTACCGCCGCACGTATCTGAGCCTTCGTATTAAAGAAATCGTACGGATTGACTACAGCGGAAGTGTCTTCCTTCAACGAGCAAGACGCCAGCGAGAGCGCGAGTGCGATTATCGAGAATATTCTTATCTGTTTCATATTGCGCATCAATATTTCAATTTGACTGAGAGCACAAAGCGGCGTGCCTTGGGATACCATGAATTGTCATACCCCTTAACACTGCCAGAGGAGACATCCGGATCAAAACCGTTATAGTTGGTCCACAGATACAGGTTTTCGCCGGAAAGGGAAGCCTCCAGCTCGCGGATAACCCGGCTCTTGATATTAAACCGATAACTCAGGCTCACGGTCTTGAGGCGGAGGTATGAAGAGTCGTGAATGAGGAACGAACTTGGCAGGGCACTGCCGTCGAAAATACCCGCCCGGGGAAGGTTGGACTCAGGATTTGCGATGGGGTGCCAGGCGTTGACCATGTATGCATACTGGTTGGTACGACGGGAACCTGCCATGTAGAATTCTGAATAATTCAGCACTTTTCCGCCAAGAGAATAGGTGAAAAACACACCCAGGGAAAGCTGCTTGAAGCGGAAATTGTTCTGTAAACCTCCGTACACGACAGGGTCCGGAGAACCAAGCCAAACTATATCACGGGAGTCAAGGGAACCGTCGTGATTCTGGTCCACATATATAGGATAGCCCAGTTTGGTAGAACTCTGGTCGTTGGCGTAGGCATGGGTAATCTTGTTACGCTCTATTTCCTCCTGGTTGTGCCACACGCCGGCATACTGGAAACCCCAGTAGGAATTGATGGGATAACCCACCCGGTATCCCACTGTAGTGTAGGCAACCTGCACAGGAGCCTGCCTTAATACGACTTCCCCGTCATTGCCAAGATCTTCTACCATGGAAGTATTGTGCGATATGGTGAACGAGGTGGTCCAGGAGAAGTTGCGCTTTGATATGTTGCGGGAACTCACGCTGAATTCAATACCCCTGCTGCTGGTGCGGCCGATATTCTGGTACTTGTCTTCATAACCAGTGTGCTGAGGCACCTTCACCTGGAGAATAAGGCCCGAGGTGACTGACTTATATGCTTCCAAGCTGAATTCGAGCCTGTTGTTGAGGACAGCGAGGTCCAGGGCGATATTGCCTTCCGTGGTGGTTTCCCAGCTCAGATCGGGAGATCCGGTGCGTGCCTGAGTGTACGACTGGCTGTAACTCCCGCCGAAAGGATAACCTTCGGAACTGCCGTCCATTCTTGCAAGAGACCTGTAAGCCTTGTTGGGGTCGTTTCCACTCTGGCCAAGGCTCAACTTAAGGGAAAGGTCATCCAGCCATTCGGCTTTACCAAGCCAAGGTTCCTTGGAGACAACCCACTTGAAAGCGCCGGAAGGGAAGAATCCCCATTTGTGGTTGGCAGCAAAATTGGAGGCACCGTCAAAACGCCCGGTAAAGGTGAAGTAATAACGCTTCCTATAGTTGTAATTCAAGCGCCCGAAGAATGCCATCTTTTCCTTTAACCAATAATCGGTTTCGGCATCGTAGCTCTCTTTGTCGGTTACTGCGGACATGTTGTTCCACTTCACGGCATCAACAATATAGCCAGAGCCACTAAGCGATAACCTATGTGACGTATGGTGCTTGTAGGTTTGACCAGCCATGGCATCTACATGGTGGCGTCCGAATTCTTTGGAGTATTCCAGTGTATGCTCGAAGTAAAGGCTCTGTTCGCCATAATTTTCACGGGAAGCAGAACCGCCCATGGCATCGGTCCTGGAAGGAAGCGTAGAAGGATAATACTTATAACGCTGCCTGTCGAAGAAGTAGTAGCTGAACTTTGCCTTGTACTTCAAGGGATCGGCAATCCTCACCGATGCGTTGAGAGACATATTGAGCATGCTACGGTCCGTATGGTCCGTGTTCTCGTTCAGACGAACGACGGCATTGGTGATGTTTGCGGCCGTGTTATTCAGCGGATTGTAAGAATCTGAAGGGGTGATGAGCGGTGACAGATACTGGGCAGCATCGTAAATACCTCCTCCTCCGATTTGCGTAAGGAAATTGTCCTGTAAACGATACTGGTAACGGATGTATGCGCCCAGAGTGAGCCATTTGAACACTTTGTTGGATACGTTGAGCGTACCGGTAATGTTTTGTTTACCGCTCTTCTGGATGATACCTTGTTCGTCGCTGTAAGACAAGGAGGCATAGAACTTCTGCTTGCCGTTGAATCCGTTCATGGACAGGTTGTAATTCTGGTACGGCGCCACCCGGCACACATCCTGGATCCAGTCTGTTCCTTCTCCATTGGTAAACGGAGTCTTTACCGACAAACCGCTGAGAGGTGTGTTCATGTTCATGCTGGAAGAAGTTCCGATGTGCTGGTAATACTCATTTCGGAAAATACCGTACTGCTCGGCATTCATAAGATCCAGGTTGCGGGGCAGCATGGACACGCCGCCGCTCGCATTGAACGAAAGAGAGAAGTTCTGGGCGGAATCCGAACTGTCCGAACTTCCCTTGGTGGTGATGATGATGACGCCATTGGCGCCGCGGGCACCGTAAATAGCAGTTGCAGATGCGTCTTTCAGAACAGAGATGGCCTCTATATCGGCCGGATTGATATCGTTTAGCGACGACACCACATCCGCTACGCCATCCACAACGATAAGAGGATCGTCGGTAGTGGTTTTGGCCGCTTCTCCTTCTTTGTTGGCCGGCAAAGAGCGGGCGCCACGGATACGGATAACGGAATCGGATCCGGGCTCACCGTCCGAGCTGGTGATTTCCAGACCTGCTACGCGCCCTTGCAGGGCCTGGTCTATGGAAAGCACTGGTTCGTCACGTATCTCCGCCATCCTCACGTTGGTGACGGAACCGGTAAGGTCTGCCTTTTTCACGGCACCGTAACCGATAACCACCACATCCTCCAGGCGCTGGCTGGCGTCGGGGACCAGGTTGATATCCATAGTGTTCTGGCCTTTCACCGGGTAAACCACCTCGGAATACCCGAGGAAGTAAACGGAAATGTAGTCCTTATCTGTACATTCAACTGTGTAACGGCCCTTTTCGTCCGTGGTAGCGGAAGATGCTACGTTTCCCTTCTCGCTCCCGCTTTTTACAACTACGATAGCTCCGGGAAGGGTTTCCCCGTTATCGTCGCGTACTACGCCGCTTACCTTGCGCACCTGGGCGAAGGCGGGGAGACAGGCTGCAACAGCCAGGATTGTCAACAATAACTTTTTCATATCCAATCGATATCGTCTTCGAATTCGAATACTTCATCATCGAACAACAGCCCGAACTCTGCCTCCGACACCGTGTAGGCAGCGAAATTGTCGATATGAACATAAACATGCTCGTCGTTGGCGACGCTGAAGGTGAACTTGGTATTGGGGCTCATACGAATCCCGTCTCCCACAAGCAGCAGATACTTCAGATTGCCCCCGTCAGGACCGGTTCCGAGGGGAACGTTTACCCTGTAGGTAGTAAATCCGGTCGCGTAGAACTTGCCGCCGGAAACGGTAACGTCCAGCGTGATGTTCTTGTTCCGGAATTCATTGTCCGTCTCTGCCCAGGCATTGAAAGAAATATAGTCGAAATAGTCCGTGTTGAAAGACGGATACTCCTCTGTTCTGTAGACCTTGTTGCCTGTAATGGTAACGTGCCCGTCCGGCTGGTCGGAGAAGTCCTCCATGAACTTGATGTCGAAGCCCTGACGGACAGCCATGAATTTTCCCAGGGACTGCTCGGGGGATGAGAAACTGAGCCTGCCGGAACGACGGTCCAGAGAATTGAGAGTCAGGAGGGAAGCGGCGTCATAAGTCAGCACCGTGTGACCCGGTTCTACTTCCTCGACAGACTTGATCCGGAACCAGTCGGTATCTGTGTCCCTCTGGTCCATAAAGTACTTCCATTGGAGTTCAACGTTCGACAAGACATGTATTTTTCCATCCTGGACCCCGGCGAACGGAATCTGGATATCATCTACCGTCTTGTTTTCCGAAACCTCATACACCTTGATATACTCGCTCCTGACAGGACGCAAGTTTACGTCGTTCTTGTTGCAGGCACAAAGAACGGCGGCCATGGAGGTGCATAAGATGAGCAAAAATTTCTTGTTCATATTTGTGTTATTTCATTTTGGACAGCTTGAAGTCAGCTATGATTGGATAGTGGTCGGAAGGGATATAGAAAGTGCTCACGCCGGAATGCTCGCGCTTGGTGTAGGAATCAGGCTCGGCATAAACGTCTTCGCAAGCATTGAGCACAGGTCTGGAGACATACATGTAGTCTATTCTGAGGTGGCCGCAAGACGGCAGGAAATCGTCCGGATAGCACTCACTTACCAGGTCGAAGAAGGGGGACTGGAAAATCATATAGTCCTGCGCCGTGAAGCCCGGAGAGGCGTTGTTCCACTTGTAGTGCCAATTATCCTTGCGGCTGTAGGAATTGTAGTCTCCAGCCATGATCCAGAGCTCCTTGTCCGGATTTTTGGTGGTGCGTACGGTGTTGTCCAGGATGACCTTAAGTTCATTTGCCCGGAACAGTTCACCCTCATACCTCTCCGCGCTGGCTTGCCTTTGGTCATGAGGTACTCCGTATCCGAACTTGCCGTGCTTGAGGTGCACGGTAACGATGTTGAGAGGCTTCTCCACGCCAGGCACATGAATCCGGTACCAACCGCTGTAGTTGACTACGACGGAGTCCGGCTTGCGACCCTTGACAATCTTGACGCTGTCTATGGGGAAACGGGAAGTGACACCGCACGGATAGTTGGTGAGACCGAACGGGGTGGAAGTGGACGGACGTCTGGGGTTGATATAATGATACTGATGGCCCCAGCGGGCGCAGAGCTCTCCCCAATGAGCAGGGAGGTAACGTTCCTCGTTGGGCATGTGATCATGTGTTCCGTCGTAGTAAATCTGGGCGGCCTCGCAGAAAATGCAGATGTCGGGATCCTTGGAGATTATCCAATCGACAAATTTCTGGTAATTGTCCGGCTGTCCGGCCCACATTCCGTTCTGGATATTCCAGTACAGGACACGCAGTGTCTTTTTATGGTCCGGCTTCTTGACAGCCGCTCCCGCCGGCTCCTCGGCAAAGGAGGGCAGGGAGAGGATGAAGGCAGCCGTTAATGCGGTTATCAGTTTTTTCATTGCTCACGCGCGTTATTTTCAGGGTACTAAGGTATCGCTTTTGGCAGCAAAAAACAAAGGCGCGAAAGCAGAAAGGAAAATATTTATAGTTTTGGGAAATATTATCTTATTGATTAACAGCTAATTGTTCTGCGCTCATTTTACCATTTTGGGAAATCGAATTTTGCTCCCCAGGACTATATTTTAGCCAAATTTTCCGCAAATTGCTCTTTTGTCACTATGAGTCTTGTATTGATGCCGGAACGTTTGTTGTACACCGTTTTTATTGAGCAGTGAAGCAACTCGGATATCTTTTGGCTGTCGGTAATACCCAGCTTGATGATGGCAAAAATGCGTAAATCGGTATTCAATAATTCACCCTGTTTGGGGAGAATTCTATGCTCCGGCAGTAGCATGTCATTGAAGTCCTTCACGAAGTTGGGGAAGATGTCCAGGAAGGCCTGGTCGAAGTTGTGGTACATCTGCTTAAGTTCCTCGCTTGTGAAGTCCTTGGATGGGTCTGTAAGGTCCAGGACATACTTGGTATTGCCTTTTCTGGTGTTTGTGTTTATCTTGGACCTCAGTGCCTGCAGGCGGCTGATATACGAGGAATACAACTGGAAAAAGCCCAGCACATAGCTGTTGGCTGTCTTCCCTGAACGTTCCAGGTCTTTATTCAAGCGTATAATCTTGGCGCGGGAACGTATCTGCTGTATAACAATCAGCGAAAGCAGAGCCACTAGCAAGAGGATGAGCAGGAGTCCGAATCGTATCTCATTGTTCCGCCGCTTAAGACGCTCGGAATATTGCTCATTGATCCTTCTGTTCAACCCCGCATCCGAAATAAGTCTGGAACGGCTGCCAAGCCTGATTATTGTGGAATAATAATAGTCAGATACTTTCTTCGCCTCATTATCTGCGCCTATGGAGTTGAGGTACGCCTCTACATAGCGGAAGGAAGCAACGTCCTGATTGGCGCTTACTACGTCATAAATGGCAGACTCCAGCAGGCACTCGATATGGTCCTTCGGAGGCCGTCCCATATAGAGGCGGTAAATCACATACCGGTCGTACAACACTCCGGCACGTTGCGGGGTTGAGAAGTCCGGCATACGCGACAAACGTATGTCGTTGTACTTGAGCGCCTGGTCGAAATCTCCATTACGCGCACATATTCTCTCTCTTTCCCTTAGGGACACCAGGTTCTCCTCCGGAAGTAGCATCAAAACGGAATCCCTGTATTGCTCGTACAGCTTTACGTATTCGGCACGAAGCAGCGGCTTGGAATCAAGATTCAGGTAAACGACATGATACAGGCCCTTGAGGGTATTGATGTAAATGATATTTGAACTTGAATCGAGTTTCTCGCGGGGAATATCTTGCAGAATTGAATTGCCCACATAATAGAAGCCTGTATTAATAAGGACAGAAGCCTTCTCGAGCATTATCCTATAATAAAGCAGTTCGTCCCCCAAACCCTGCGCCGACTTGGCGGCTTTATCTAAGTAGACTATGGCCGAATCACTGCAGAATTTTCTGTAACTCTTTCCCAGGCTGATGCAAGCGTCTATATATTCTTGGGTGTCCGGCGGAAGTTGGGAAATGGCTCCCCTGCTTTCCGCCAACTTGGCCTCCACTCTTGAAATGAAATATACCGAGCTGTCAATTTTGGACAACAACTCCTGTACAAGGACGTCCTCTCTACCCAGCTTCGGGTGCGAACAGGCACCAAGAATCAGGATGAAGAATAATGCTATACTACGGTAGGAATGCTTCATGCTAACAGCTGTCTCTCAATGCGTTTACCAGCCTCACCACGTCGCGGCCAATGCCCTCGAGTTCATATCCGGTCATGCATCGCTCCACGGTAATACGGTCTTCCCAGAGGCGCATCATACGGTCACCGGCAGAGCGTTTGCGATAGCTCAGTGCGCCGTCCCGGCGTTGCTCGACCTCATATCCATGAGCCTCCATTACGCGGCTAAGCACGGCACTGGCCTCAGCATCATCCCCAGGAACCAGGGCCTGGCGTTTCACGTAGCCGAAACGGGGATAGACAGCAGCGAAGGACGCCATAATCAACGCTATTTGCCACAGGGAGTTATATCCGTTGACGAAGACCTGGGAGATGTCAGTGTCAACGACCTTCGCCAACATGAGTATCGCGATGATGAGCGTCAGCACAACCATCAGCTGAACGAAGTACTTGATTGCGCGGATCAGGTATCTCATTTGCGGGAGATGGCTTTCCTGGCTGAGGCAATAAGGCCGGCGGCGTCGAAGCCCCATGCCTTCATAAGTTCGGCCGGAGTACCGGACTGCCCGAACTTGTCCTTGCCGTTCACAAACTCTATGGGAGTAGGAAGTGCGGAGGCAACAACTCCGGCGACAGCCTCTCCCAGGCCACCGGCGGCATTGTGCTCTTCCGCCACCACGGCGCATCCTGTCTTCTTCAGGGATGCAATTATGGCCTCAACATCCAAAGGCTTTACAGTAGCCACATTCAACACCTCGGCGCTTATTCCCTCTGCCTCAAGGATTTCCGCCGCTTGAAGGGCCTCCCATACAAGGTGGCCGCAGGCAATGATGGAAACGTCCTTTCCGTCATTCATCTTGTACACCCTGCCAATCTCGAAAGGCTCGTCGGGGTCTGTGAAATTGGGCACGGCGGGGCGGCCGAAACGCAAATACACCGGGCCGTCCCAGACTGCCGCTGCAATGGTTGCATTTTTGGTCTGATTGTAGTCGCAGGGAACCACTACCGCCATACCAGGGATGGCGCGCATCAGCGCTATATCCTCCATGGTCTGATGTGTGGCCCCGTCCTCGCCCAGAGTGATGCCGGCGTGGGAAGATGCTATTTTGACGTTGGTATGGCCGTAGGCGACTTCCTGGCGAATCTGGTCGTACACGCGCCCGGTGACGAACTCGGCGAAGGAGCCGATGAAGGGCACCTTCCCGGTAATTGCAAGGCCGGCGGCCACTCCTACCATATTGGCCTCTGCAATGCCGCACTGAATGAACCTCTCCGGGAATTCCTCGGCAAAGGCGTCCATCTTGAGAGAACCCTTAAGGTCCGCGGCAAGGGCGAGTATGCGTGCGTCCTTGCGTCCGGCTTCCACGAGGCCTGCTCCGAAGCCGCTTCGGGTATCAAGCTTACCCTGGTCTATATATTTCTTCATGTTAATAGTCTCCTAAGGTTTCTTCCAGTTGTTTCAGTGCCACTTCGGATTGCTCGACTGAGGGAGCCTTTCCGTGCCACTTGTGGGTACCGGCCATGAAATCTACGCCGTGTCCCATTTCTGTATGGAAAAGTATCATCTTGGGCTTGCCGTTCGCGGCGCTGGCGAGTTCGAAAGCCTTGAGTATGGACTCGAAGTCGTGTCCGTCGGCCTCTATCACTTCCCAGCCGAAAGCAGTCCACTTGTCGCGCAAGTCTCCGATTCCGCCCACATTATCAACTGGGCCGTCTATCTGCTGGCCGTTCCAGTCCGTGAAGGCAACAAGATTGTCCAGCTGGTGGTGTGCCGCCCACATTCCGGCCTCCCATATCTGTCCTTCCTCGCTCTCTCCGTCACCCACCAGACAGAAAACCCGGTTGGTCTCTCCATCCAGCTTTTTCCCGAGTGCTATTCCCGCGGCGCAGGAGAGACCCTGGCCAAGAGAACCCGAGGCCTGGAAAACACCGGGAAGGCTGTCCGTCACGCAGGGATGCCCCTGGAGACGGGTGCCGAATTTGCGCAGAGTTGCCAGCTCACTTACGGGGAAATAACCTGAACGTGCGAGCACAGAATAATATACCGGCGCAAGATGGCCTGCGGATAATATGAATGCTTCCTGCCCCTTGGCATCTCGCGTCCACGTTGCCGGATCGTGCTTCATCTCGCTGAAGAACAACGCGGTCATCACGTCCGTGATACCAAGGGAACCGCCTGGATGGCCGGACTTGGCTGCAGTCACCATCCGGACAATGTCCCTGCGGACTTGAGAGGCTGTTTTTGCTAAAGTCTGAGTGTTATTCATATCGTAAGATTTGGTTTTCCCGGTTTACCACACAAATATAACAAACCTCCGGACAACATCAAAGCCGCTGCAGGATTTTTCTCTCCGCCGATTCCGTTCCCACCCCCGCAGCACACGGGGATGGGGGCCGTGCGTATATCAATGAAAAGGTGACCAATAATTTCTTATCAGTCACCTTCATCTAATCGCTCGGCTGTAGTTACTGAGCCATGAACTCGTTTACAGGCTTGCCGTCCCAGCGGCCACCCTTGCCGGGAGCACCATGCTCGCCGCGTCCCTTGCCGGGCCCCTGACGGTCGAATCCGCTACATCCCTTGCCTTCGCCGCCGAGCTTGCCTATCTGCTGCCTGCGGAACTTCTCTTCGCAGGTGAAGAACTTAGCTGTCTTCTCAACGGAGAGCACCTTCTGGTACTTCTTGACATTCTGAGCATGAAGGTTCACGTTGTCCGCCTTAGCCTTAAGATAGGCATCCAAGAGTGCCTGGACATCGCCTTCTCCGCTCTCGAGAGCCTTGTTGAGAGCCTTGAATGCTTGGCGCTCCGCCTTTCTAAGCTCCTGCTGCTTTTCATCGATTTCGTTGTAAACGGGCCAAAAAGCCTGTGCCTCTTCTACTGTGAGTCCTACTTCCGAGGTGATGAAAGCAACTTTTTCGGCCTTGACTTTTTCGGCGCCTTCTTTACAGCCGGCTCGCTTTCCGCCATGAGGCTGTGCTAGTGCTACTGCTGCAATGCTTGCAGCGAGCAAGATTGTAATAAACTTTTTCATAACCAAAACATATTAATAATCGTAAACCGCGTCTTCCAACTGGGCTAGAGTAGTGCCCGACTCTATCAGATATTCAACAATATCCTCGTCCGAAGCCGGCTGGTCTGCGGTACTTTTCATGAGGATGTAATTACCGGCAAGCAGCGCAACGGCGAAGCTGGCGGCGAGCGCAAGATAAGGTGTGAAGTTGAACCTTCTCTTGCGTGAAGGAATATCGGAAAGTCTGCACTGCAGGCTGTCGAAGTATCCTTCCGGCGTTGAATATGGCATTGTCTTTTTCATTTCGCTTAGTTAGACGCAATGGTTGAACAAAGGTTTAATCAGGATCAGTCAGAAAAGCTTTAACTTTCTCGTATGCAATGTGGTAGGACGTCTTGAGGGCACCGACGGACGTGCCTGTAATTTCAGAAATCTGTTCGTACGACAGGTCATCGTAGTAGCGCATCGTAAATACAAGCCTCTGCTTGTCCGGAAGGCCCGCTATGGCTTTCCGCAGTTGCCTTAGGGCCTCGTCGCCATCGAAGAAGGGGTTGGGGTCGGCTACACGTTCCGCTTCAGCGTCCACTCTGGAAAAACTGAGGGCAGCACGCACGCGCGACTTACGTAGAAACGATATGGTCTCGTTGGTCGCAATCCGCCAGAGCCAGGTGAAGGGATCCGAGTCGCCCCGGAACGAAGGGAGGGCCTTCCAGACTTTTATAAAGATATCCTGCAGGAGGTCGTCGGCATCTTCGTGGCTGCCCACCATGGCGCGCACGTGCCAGTACAGCTGTTCGCTGTACTTTCGTACCAATTCGTTGAAGAATCTTTCCTGCTCCTGCATACGACTCTTTAGACGCAAAAGGTGTACCGGGGTTTAATGCGGCCGCCGACAGCAGCTTAATATCGTCAGGGGTGTTTGAGGGGGTACGCCCCCTCATTCGTTGTAGCCAGCGACAGCTGACGCTCGCGTCAGCTGTCCAATTTCAAAACAGCCATAAAGGCACTCTGAGGCACCTGTACGGTCCCTATCTGCCTCATGCGCTTCTTTCCCTCCTTCTGCTTTTCCAGAAGCTTGCGCTTCCTGGTAACGTCGCCTCCGTAGCACTTGGCAGTCACGTCCTTACGCACCTGCTTCACCGTCTCGCGAGCGATAATCTTCGCACCGATGGCCGCTTGGATAGGTATGTCAAATTGCTGTCTGGGGATAAGGTCCTTCAATTTCTCGCACATCTTGCGCCCGAAGGTGTAGGCGTTGTCTTCATGAATCAAGGTGGAGAGGGCATCGGCCGGCTCTCCGTTGAGCAGGATATCGAGCTTCACCAGCCTGGCCGGGCGGTAGCCGGTGATATGGTAGTCGAAGGAGGCGTAACCCTTGGAGATAGTCTTCAGCTTGTCGTAGAAGTCGAATACAATCTCGCTCAGCGGCATGTCGTAATTGAGTTCCACCCGCTCGGCGGTGATGTAGTGCTGGCTCACCAGCATGCCGCGGCGATCCAGGCAGAGTTTCATGATAGGGCCGAAGAATTCCGTCTTGGAGATTATCTGAGCGCGAATGTAAGGCTCCTCGATATGGTCGATAAGAGTGGGAGCGGGCAGGCCGGAGGGATTGTGGACGTCCAACACTTCGCCCTGCATCGTATATACTTTATAGGATACGTTAGGAACTGTGGTAATCACGTCCATATCGAACTCCCTGAAGAGGCGCTCCTGCACAATTTCCAGGTGCAGCAGTCCCAGGAAGCCGCAGCGGAAACCGGAGCCGAGCGCCAGCGAGCTTTCAGGTTCATATACAAAGGAAGCGTCGTTGAGCTGGAACTTCTCCAGCACGGCCCGGAGTTCCTCGAACTTGTCTGCCTGCACGGGGTACATACCGGCAAACACCATCGGCTTGACTTCTTCGAATCCGGCGATAGCTTTGTCGCACGGGCGAGAAACGTGGGTGATTGTGTCACCCACCTTAACTTCCACAGCGCTCTTGATGCCGGTAATGATGTATCCTACGTCGCCGCAGCCCGCTTCTGCGCCAGGAATGAGTTTCATCTTCAAGGATCCGACCTCCTCCACTTCATACTCCATCCCGGTAGCGAAGAACTTGACCTTGTCGCCTTTGCGTATGCTGCCGTTCTTGATTTTGAAATAGGCGATAACGCCGCGGAACGGGTTGAATACGGAGTCGAAAATGAGGGCCTGGAGCGCTGCGGCCGGGTTTCCTTCAGGGGCGGGAATCTTCTCCACTATTGCATCCAGTATAGGAGGAACGCCTTCGCCAGTGCGGGCGGAAACCTTGTAAACATCTTCCGGGGCGCAACCGATAAGGTCGCAAATTTCATCGGTAACCACCTCGACCTGAGCCGATTCCATATCTATCTTGTTGAGCACCGGGATGATTTCCAGGCCGTGGTCTATGGCCATATAGAGATTAGAAATGGTCTGGGCCTGCACGCCCTGGGAGGCATCCACAACCAGTAGCGCACCCTCGCAGGAGGCTATGCTGCGGGAAACCTCATAGGAGAAATCCACATGACCGGGAGTATCTATCAGGTTGAGTCTGTAGTCTTCTCCCTTGTATTTGTAACTCATCTGGATAGCGTGGCTCTTGATGGTAATACCCTTCTCCTTTTCGAGGTCCATATCGTCCAGCACCTGATTCTCCATATCTCGCGCCGAAAGAGTGCTGGTAAGTTCCAGCAGGCGGTCTGCCAGAGTACTCTTGCCATGGTCGATGTGGGCTATGATGCAGAAATTGCGGATGCGATTCATTTCCATGATGCAAAGATAACATTTTTGCGTGGAATGAATGGGCGAAGGATAGCTCCCAGCCTAGTAGCTCTCCTCCACTGACCATACAAAGGCGCGGATGCCGAGGTCAGGAGCTGCTTCATCCTTCTGGCGGATGGCACCGAGGATGGGGCTGACTTTTTCGTCGGGAACGAAGCAGAGTATAGCGTGGTTCTGCTCGGGCCAGGCGTGGCTTCCAAGGTGAGGGATGCCGTTGAAGCCTCCCTTCCCCTGAATGTCGGTCCAGCGGGTATAGCCCCGCTGGCCGTTCTGCTCCAGGATTTCCACAATTTCGTCGCTGTACGCCTGATTGTAACTTATAAAGATAGCTTTCATTTCGCTGCCTGTTTCTGTTTACGTTTTTCCTGCCAAACACTCACGGAGCAATACACAGTAGGAATAAGCACCAGGGTGACCAATGTAGATATGGACAGACCCCAGCACACGGTAACACCGAGTGACTTCCACATCTCCGAGCCCTCGCCTGTGCCGATGGCCATGGGCAGCATACCCAGAACCGTGGTCAGCGTGGTCATAAGGATAGGGCGCAGACGGCTGCGGGCCGCCGTAGTGGAGGCGTCGCGCACGTTCATCCCCCTTTCCCGGAGCAAGATAGTGTAGTCTATGAGCACGATACCGTTCTTCACCACTATACCGAGCAGGATGATGATACCTACCAGCGACATCATTCCCAGGTTGGTCCCGGTGACGGTAAAGCCAAGAAGCACGCCCACAACGGCGAACGGCACGCTGAACATAATCACAAACGGAGCCATGAACGACTCGAACTGCGATGCCATGACCATATACACCATTAGAATAATAAGGATTATGAGCAGGAAAAGATCTGCGAACATATCCTGCTGGTCTTCATAGTCACCGGCAATCTGGATATTCAGTTCCGACGGGATATCGGTGGAGTCTATGGCCCTCTGGGATGCCTCAACAGCATCTGACAGCGCGGCGCCGCGAGCCACGATACCGGTCACAGTAATCAGTCTCTCGCGGTCCTTACGCTCTATGGTAGGCGGTACAAGAGTCTCTTTGATTGTACCCAACTCCTTCATCTTCACCGGTTTGCCAAAACCGTTAGTGACAACGATATTCTCCATGTCCTCGATACTCGTACGGAACTCGGGGGCATAGCGGACGCGTATATAGTACTCCTCTCCGTCCTCCCGGTAGAATGAGGCGACGCTTCCGCTCATGGCGGCGCTGAAAGCCGATCCTGCGGTGGTTGAGTTGAGTCCGTTGAGCGCAAGTTTGGTACGGTCGAAGTCCATCTGGTACTCCGGAGTATATTCGTCGCGGCTTAGCGTGACCTGCGCAAAAGCGGGATCCAATATCATCTTGTTGCGAAGCTCGCGGGCAATAAGGTCGGTGGTCTCGAAGCTGTATCCGAACACCTCGACCTTTACCTTGGATGCTCCTCCCATGCCTCCGCCACCCTCGGAAACCGTGGCACGATGGATTTCGGGATAATTCTTAAGAACGTCGCGAATCACGTCGGCAATCTCGGCACTGGTGCGCTCACGCGTGCTGCTGGTACCGATACGTACGTTCATGGAGATGACGTGCGTACCGTTGCTTCGCATATTGGCAAAGGTGTTGTCAGTATCGGCCTGGCCGAAGGTGAAATTAATCTTGTGGGCTTCAGGGACGGCCGCCTTGACCTCGTCGTAGAGCCTGAAGGCAAACTCGCGTGTGACATCCTGCGCCGTTCCCATAGGCAACTCGATATTTACGGAGATGCGGTCCGTGTCGCTGTGGGGGAAGAACTCCGTCTTGATGCCGGGAGCAAGCAGCAGCACGGAAGCGACAAAAATGGCTGTAAATATCAGAACGACTATCGCGCGGCGCTTGGTCGCCCAACGTATTACGTGAGCATAACCTCTTGATATCCAATCGATAAAACGGTTGATGGGGTTAAAAATAGCTTTATACACGCTGCCGTGCCTCTCGTTGGGCTTGAGCCAGCGGGAACAGAGCATGGGCACGAGGGTAAGGGCCGCAGTAGTGGATACCACCATGATGATGCTCACAATCCAGCCGAGCTGACGGAACATTATGCCGGCCATACCGTTAATCATCGTAAGCGGCAGGAAGACGCAGAGCATGGTCAACGTGGAGGCTATGACGGAGATGCCAACCTCGGAAGTTCCGTGCACCGCCGCCTCTTTGGGGCGTTCTCCCCTGGCCAGGTGCGTGGAAACGTTCTCCAGCACCACAATGGCATCGTCCACCACCATTCCTATGGCTATCGCCAGGGCGGACATCGATATGATGTTCAGGGTGTTGCCGGTGGCAAAAAGGTAAACCAGAGAAGCCAGCAGGGCGATAGGAATCGACAGGACGATGATGAATGTCGATTTGAAATTCCCCAGGAAGATGAACACAATGAGCATCACCACTATGAAGGTGATGATGATGGTATCACGCAGGGTACGGATGGTGTTGATGATCTCCGTGGAGCCGTCAACCAGGATGGTCACCTTGACGTCCGTGGGAAGGGTAGGCTCGATCTTCTTGAGTTGCTTCTTCACTCCCCGGATAACGTTGACCGTATTGGCTCCGGCCTGCTTCTGGATGATAATACGGGCCGCACGGATGCCGTCCGTATAAGACTCCTGCTCACGCTCCTGGGAACCGTCGCGCACGGTGGCCACGTCCCGCAGATAAACCGTCCTTCCGCCGGCAGAGCCAACCACAATATCGAGGAGTTCCGAAGGATCGCTGAACTCCTTCTGGACGCGAAGGGTATAAGTATTGGAACCTATGTCTATGTTGCCTGAGGGCAGGTTCCTGTTCTCCGAGGAGATAATTGCCGATATAGCGTTGATACTAAGGTTGTACGCCTCCAGCTTCGTGGGGTCGCAATAGACCTGTATCTCACGCGTGGGCGCTCCCTCGACGCTCACGGTTCCCACTCCGGAAACGCGGGCAAGGGGGGTTGCAAGACGGTCGTCCAGAATCTTGTCCAGACCGGCCAGGCTCTCTTCCGCCGTAGCCGTCAGGAACATGATGGGCATATCGTCCGCGCTGAATTTGAAGATGACGGGCATGGAAGCTCCGTCCGGCAGATTGGAGTTCACCATATCCAGCTTGTCGCGGACATTGTTGGTGGCCTCTTCTATATCAGTTCCGTATTCGAAGGTCAGAGTGAGCAGGGAGATATTCTCCTTGGAACGGGATGTCAGTTCCTTCAGATTCTCCACGCCGTTGAGGGCATTCTCAAGTACCTTGGTGAGATTGTTCTCTATGTCGGCGGCATTGGCTCCCGGGTAAGAAGCCATCACCATGATGGTATTGGAATCGAACTCGGGGAACTGGGCGATACTTGTCCGGCTCAGCGAGAAGATGCCGAATATCATGAAGGCGATGAATATGAGCGCGGTCGTTACCGGGTTCTTGACCGCTGTCCTGTAAATGCTCATTATTGTCCTATCTCCACTTTTTGGCCGGCCTTCAGGGTTGAATTTCCCTTGACGACTACTTGGTCGCCTTCTTTCAGGCCGGAGAGAATTTCATATTTGCCGTCGAAGTGACGTCCGAGCGTCACCACTTTGGTCACGGCGTTACCTTCTTCATCAACAATGAAGACCGTACGGGTACCTGCGCCCTGCATCTTGGTGATGGCGGAATCGGGCACGGTGATATTGTAGCTGTCTCCAAAGTTGACCGTCACGCGGGCATACATGCCGGGGCGCAGTTCCCTCCTGGTATTTGAGACCAGCACCTCTACATTGAAGGTGTGGGTAGCCGAATCCATGGTAGGATAGAGGCGGTTAACGGTACCGGAGTACTCCTTGCCGGGGAGGGCGTCAGCGGTCAGGGTGACTTTGTCGCCCTTCTTCACCCTGGTATAATCGTTCTCGGAAATGGCCACCAGCAGCTTCACGGGCACAATCTGCTGCACTGTATAGATAGGCAGGGACATTGAGTACAAGTCACCGCTGTCGTAGTTGCGTGCGGTCACGACTCCGTTCACCGGACTGCGCAATATGGTGTTGTCCTTAATATTCTCGTAGCTGCTGCGGCTTACGTTGCATGCAAGCTCCAGCTGGTCGAAATCGGCGCGGGAAATACCACCCTGATCAAGCAGGGCACGGACGCGGGCAAGTTCGGTCTCGTCGTTGCGGAGCTTAAGTTCAGCCTGCTCCATCTGCACTCCGTCCATTTCGGCAAGAATCTGATCTTTAGCCACGAAGTCGCCGATTTCTACGTTCAGCTTCTTAATGCGTCCTGCACTCTGCGGGGCGATATTGTTGACCACGTTGGCCTGCACGGTAGAGGAATAGAGCGATGTCTGCGGCACTCGCTCGCGTGCGGCGGTAATGACGGAGACAAGAGGAAGCGTTTCCTGCTGCTGCACGGTTGCTTCCGTACCCTTGTCCGAGGATTGCTGACCGCAGCCTGCAAGCAGCACGGCGGCGGCGAAGAAGAGGAGTTTCTTATTCATTGTTTTTGTCGTTGTTCGTAAAATCTGCACCCAGTGTTCCTTCCAGGTCGGACTTGGCCGAAAGGAAAGTGAAAATAGCCTGGCATACGCCGAGCTGCGCCTGCGTTAGCGCAAGCTGCGCGTCGTTGAGGTCTGTAAGCGTGCTTCGTCCGACCTCGTAGGACTGGCGGGCTATGGAGTAGGCCTTCTGGGCAGTTTCCACTGCACTGGCAGCGGATTCATAGCTCTTTGTGGCGGTATCCATCATACCGAGATACTGCCTGATTGCAATCTGCAGCTGCCTCTCCATATTGGCCCGCTGGATATCCAGCTCTGCGGCCTGCACTTTGGCCTGGCGCACTGCGTTGAGCCGCCTGCCTCCGGAGAAGATAGGAATGCTCAGGCTCAGGCCGACATAAGAGTACGGAGACCATTTGTACTGGGCGAAATTGTAGTCGTTGGCCATTGCGTTAATGCTATAGTTGAAAGCTACTGCCAGAGTGGGAATGTAGGCGTACTTCTGCATCTTGATGGTGTTGGAGAGTTGTTCCGCCTGGATAGCAAGCTGGCGCAGGGTAGAGTTGCCGCTGAGGTCGGCTTCCTGCTGCGGAACCTCCTGAAGCAGCTCCGAGTAATCCTGGAGAGTGCCGGCCACGTCTATGTCGCTGTCCAGTTCAACCCCCATCACCGCCTTGAGCTGCCAGAGGCTGAGCTCTACCGAGTTGGCAGCATCGTACATATTTGGGACCGCGTTGGCCAGAGTGGTCTTTGCCCGGGTGAGATCGAGCTCAGAGGCTCGCTGAGCATTATATTTCTTCTGAGTAAGCTCCAGGTTCTCCTTGGCGTTCTCGAAGACCGACTGATATACATTCAGGGCCTCCTTTGCAAGAAGTACCGTGAAGAATGCCTGCTTTACCTGGGTTACGGTCTCAAGCCGGGAACTACGGGCTTTTTCTACTGCAAGCTCTACATCCTGGTCGCTAATCTGAAGACTCTTCCAGAGCTGCACGTTGACAAGCGGCATGCTGGCGGTGATGCCGGTTGACCAGGTGTTCCAACGTCCTACCTCGAATCCGTCACGCGAGGCGGTACCATCCCCTGAAGAACCGCCACCACCGATATCGAAGTCCATGTACATCACCTGTTTCTTGATAATGCGCTGATATGAACCGGAACCGTCTATCTGAGGGAAAAGGGAGGCGTAACTACCCTTTCGGGCGTACCCGGTACGTTCTATTTCAAGATCCGCTATCCGCACGGAAGCGTTTTCACTTAGAGCAATCTGCAGCGCCTGGTCCAGTGTCAGGTAGGCCGTTTCGCCGGCTCGGGCGTTCATACATAAGAGTGAAAGCGCAAAAATTGATACAATTATTCTTTTCATACTGCTAAGTAACAGGCGCCAATTTGCTGCAAAAATTATACCGAATTTTGAGTTGTGATTACGCGACAAAAAATATATCTTTGGGGCAAATTTTAAACGTATGGAACTATTGTTCGTCAATTGGCACGTCAACCCTGAAATATTCCATATCGGCGGATTCGGACTTCGCTGGTATTCACTGCTTTTCGTATCTGGATTCATTATCGGCTGGTATCTCTTCCGCTGGTTCTTCCACCGCGAGGGCGTGCCCGAGAAGTTGCTTGACCCCCTGCTTTACACCCTGCTGATTGCGACAATAGTGGGCGCCCGACTCGGACACTGCTGTTTCTACCAGCCAGATTACTACTTCAGCTCATGGGAGGGGTTCTGGGAAATATTCATGCCCTGGAAGGGAGGGCTTGCGAGCCACGGCGGCGCAATCGCATTGCTTCTGGGAATGTGGTGGTACTCAGCACATTATGGCAAGAAGAACGACTTTGACTACCTCTGGATACTCGACAGGCTGGTAATTACAGTGGCCTTCGCCGGGTGCCTTATCCGGCTTGGCAACCTGTTCAATTCCGAGATTTACGGCGACGTAACGACCTTGCCCTGGGGTTTCGTGTTCGAGCTTCGCGGAGAGACAGAGCCAAAGCATCCTACACAGCTATATGAGGCTTTCAGCTATCTGATTCTGGGTTTGGTGCTGCTGTGGGTTTACGCCAAGAAGTTGGATAAGGTCCACAGGGGATTCTTCTTAGGACTGTTCCTTGTGGGATGCTTTGGTATGAGGTTCCTGATTGAGTTCATCAAGGAGCCCCAGGTGGAGTTCGAACAGTCTATGGCGCTGAACATGGGGCAGTTGCTGAGTATTCCGTTTATTCTGGCCGGGGTGGCTTTGCTGGTCTATGCCGCGGTTGTGCGGAAGCCGGCCGCCATTGTGCACCCTGAGCCGCCGAAGAAGGAAACGACGCACTACGCCAAATCCTTGGCGTAGTGCCTGCGGCTACTATTTCAGCTTTTTTATCGGTTAAGCGTGAAGCTGCTGGAGTTCACCCGGCCGCTGCCGGTGATATGCTGGCTGAGAGAGCGGGCGCTACCGCTGAGCTTTACGCTGCCGCTGCCGGTAATCTTTACTTCAATATCTCCAGCATTCTGGCAAACAAGAGTGATGTCACCGCTGCCGGTAATCGTAACGGATATTTTATCCGAGCTAAGATTCTCAATCTCGGCGCTGCCGCTTCCGGAAATCCTGATGGTAGTCTCCTCGGCCACCAGTCTGCCTACTTCGATATCGCCAGAGCCGGTGATTTCTGCGGAAAAACTGCGGCAAACTATGCTGCCGGGGACATCAAGGTCGCCGCTGCCGCTTACCGCGAAGTCAAATTCGGTATCTACCGTGAGGTTGCTGACGATATTGCAGTCACCGGAGCCGGAGATGCCTACGTGCTTGAGGGCGGATGAATTGGTTGTCAGGCGGGCATCAACCTTGGGCAACACCTGAACGCCCTTTTCAGTACTGATGGTGAGGATTCCCTGCTCAGCGGACACCTCGTAAAAGTCTATAAGGTTTTCGTCGGTAGTGAGGGTTGCGGAGTATTCGCCCGGAGTCTGGGCATAATAGATATCGGTAGAACCTGAAGAAAGGATGACGCTGTAATCGGAAATCTCATAGCTCTTGTTTGCCGGGATTCCATTACCAGTCTCAAGTCGGCCAAAGATGTTTAATCCACAGGAAGTTGCGGCAAAAGTTACTGCTGCAAGTATTGCAATTTTTTTCATAATTTATTGATTTTTAGATGTTTACCATATACTCTTGGAGCAAACCACGTGAGAAGGACTTCTAAGTAAATCTACCGTTTCTATTAACTTTGGGCCAAATATTTTTGTTCCATTTTCCATTTCAACGCATATGTCAAAAGAAATCTGAAACCAACCGTTAGAGGTTGTGAAGTTTTTGACAAACTCTCTTTCGTCAATATTTAGTTGGATCCAATCTTTTTCAACGGTAAATCCATAAGCAGTTACCTCATGATAGAAGACCGAAAAGCCAGTACACTTGCTTTTTGTGTAATCATCAGGAAAGTCAATGTCAAAGTAAACTTTATAATCTGCATTCCATTCTCCATTAGATTGTTTATAAGCGTCGGTTCGATAGATTCTTGTTATACGAACATATGGAATACCAATTCTCTTAACGATGGCTATTTCATTATCTACCACGCCTTCAGGTGTCTGCAATGGAACGTGGATTTCTGATGTAGTAGAAGGATATGTTTGTGTCGGCCGTAAAACATCGTAATAATAATAATCCTCCGGTTTTTCCAGTGTCTTACAAAAAGACAATGGATTACTGCAGTTTACCGACAGCTTTTTCTCATATTCAAATCCATCATGAGTAGGATATCTTACATTTTTAGTACCGCAGTATACATTCTTATCTCCCACTATATGCGGATTTCCTATGGGGAAATTGGCATATAACACGCCCTCCGCCGTACTAATAGAAGAGCTACCTACGTGACAAGGAGACACCGGAAACAGTTCATATTCATGTTTGTCACTAAAAACAGCAGGCGGAACCTGAACAGCAACTGCTTGAACAATAAAAGGAGAACCGTCTTTTTGATAAAGCGGAACTGAGCTTAAAGGATGATTAACATCGTTTAAATCATAAACTTCTACGGCACCTATGAACGACACTACAGTTGCACGGCAAAGGCCCTCAGTATTAATATTATCCGGGTATGTCAAAACAACCCGGTAGATATTATCCGATAAAAAATCTCCGGAGACAGATACTGTTCCGTCATCCCTGTACCCATCGCCCCTATGCACCTTTTGTTCACATCTTAAATGGTCTATTGAACATTCAAAATCTAAATAAACAGAGGCATCTACCGGTGGCATAAAAAAGACGGGCAAACCATAATCGTCTATGTTTATACCAAAATCATCTTGATTACCCTGGCTTTTCAAAACCAGGTTAGACGCATCTTGATAAATATTCAGGGCAAGACGCGATTTTTCGGCATCACTATTTTTGACTTTTAGCACAATTGCTGCTTCTCTGGCCTCAGTCGATGGATTGCCGTTAATGATAAATTTCACCGGAACTACTCCCTTTCCCTCTGTTTGGCTGCACCATATCCAATCGGCTGATGATTCCAGCACCCATGAAACAGGTTTTGATGCAGATGTGGTAATACCCAAGCCACATTCAATAGTCTTAGCAGAAAAGTCGGTATTCTCGGGAACATCATGAATAAAGGTATATGTTAAATAATTGTCTAGAATCTCTTGAATTGATTTTGGCGTCCACGCAGTGAAAGTGGTATCACGTTTCATCCAGAGTTCCATTAATAATTTTACCGCCTGAATATGTGTTAATGGGGTGTCGCTATTTTTCGTGGCCTCTACTAACTGACAAATATACCTTACCATAGAAGGTGCCGCAAATGAGGTTCCTGTTAGGTACATCTTGTTCTCATAATCGGTAATACCGTCAATATTAACGGACATGATTCCTTTTGTTTTAGTCTTAACCGTGTTGGAGTAAGTTAACCTCTCACCTCCCAACTTCTGCTCTGCGCTAATAATCAGTAGTTGACTGCCTAATAACTCCTGACATTCCTGATCCATTTTTTCGATAATTTTGCCAAGATCATGCATTGCCGCATTACCGGCAGACATAATTACAGGAGTAGCCTTATTGCCACTATTGATTATCGTATGACCAATCTGATTAAATTGATACAACAATGCCGTATCATATGCATCGTTTTCCGATGTTGAATGACCATACTTTAATTGTTCATAAAGGCTTATCTCCTCTGGAGAGCCTGGCTTGGCCTGTTTTAACTTATCTCTTGTTTCTTTACTTCCGTAGCCAACACCCATTGAAATGTTGATTATTACACAATCATCACTAGCAAGGGCCGTCGAGATTCTATCTGTTATTGTATAAAGAGAAGGATCGTCCGAAACATTCTCATACATAACCTGTACCCCACTATCATCTAAGGTGAGAAATTTATTTACATTCTTCCAGTGGTTGTCCTCGTCAGTGTCTATTTGAACAACTTCCCCTTGAGCTAAAACAAGAAGATCCGGTGAAGCTAACAAACAACCCGGTTCTTCCCCAACCAGTTTGATAAAGGCCTTCTCCGTCCCTTCTTTAACACGGACCAAATAATAACCAAATCTTGGTGTCTGAGCAGCAATGGAGCCTCCTGAATCTATAATTAGTTTCCAAATATCCCTGGCTTCTATACTTGAGTCAAACATAAGAATCACATATCCAGGATATGCAGACAAGTTGATTTGATTTCCAGTTGGCGTATCTAAAGAAACCGTTCCCACTTCACGAGAAGATTCAATTAATGCTATCTTCTGCTCTGTAAAGTCTTTCTCGCCGTATGGAGTATCCGGGAGTTGCTCCTTACAAGACAAAAATAGCATCATTATTACAGCTGCAAACAAAAAAGAATCAAAAGCACTATTCATAGACTATAATCATTTAGAAATTTCGAGTCTGACAACGATGGACAGCGGCAGGACTTTTCCGAAGCTGTCGCGCAGCGCGAGCTCGCCAGACGTTAAAACGTCTGCCGAGCGGCTACTATCCCCCAGCACCCCCAGGGGCTTCGCCTCGGCTATCTTAAACGAGGGACACCCTCGAGCTCCCGGGGAAGGTTCCCCTTGAACCCCTCTGTCGGCCCTTCGAGCCTCCGTATCCATTGTGGAGACAGGTTCTGAAAGGGTTGCCTGGCCGAAGGATTGGCGTACCAAAGTTTCGCCGAGGGCGGCGGAGTAGCCGTTGGAGTAAAGGTTGAGCACCACGAAGCCGCCGGGAGCGAGAATGGCCGCCACCGTCTTGAGCATCTCGAACAGACATTCGTCCAGCTTCCACTTTTCCCCGTCGGGACCGTGCCCGTATGCAGGAGGATCCAGGATGATGCCGTCGTAGGTATTCCCCCTTCGGGATTCACGTCGTGCAAATTTCATAGCATCCTCCACTATCCATCGGATAGAATCAAGTCCGCTGCGTTCCATATTTCCCCGCGCCCAGGTCACAACCTGGCGGACGGAATCAAGATGTGTAACCTCAGCGCCGCCGGCACGCGCCGCAAGGGACGCCGCCCCGGTGTAGGCGAAGAGGTTCAGCACCCGCGGGTGATTCATCGAGCGGCATTTCCGGTAGATGAAATCCCAGTTGGGAGCCTGCTCCGGGAACACTCCTACGTGCTTGAAGGACGTTAATCCGAGGCGGAGGGATATCCCGGCGGGAGAGTTGGGGGCCGCGGCTACGTCCATTCTCGCGGCTCCGCCGCTGCGGCTGAGTAACGCCGCACCCCCCACCGCTCCCGCGTCATTTCCGTCCAGGGGATACCTTATCCACCACTGGTCATCCATGCTATGGAGACGCTCCCAGGTACCGCTGTCCTCCTTGCCGGCCTTACCGAAACCTGCACCGGGGCGGAATCGCGTATGCGCAAGACGGTTCCACTCAGACTGAGGCAGCGACTTATCCCACAGTGCCTTGGGCTCGGGACGCGCAAGTACGAATGCACCGAAGCGCTCCAACTTCTCGCCGCACCCACAGTCGATTAGCTCATAATCTTTCCAAATACTGTCCGGAAATTCTACCATAATGCAAAGGTATCGATAATTTTGTTAAATTTGCGAGATTTCTCACAACAACGTTATGCAAAAACACATTGATTCCTACGATTTCACCGGCAAAAAGGCAATCGTACGCGTTGATTTCAACGTCCCCCTCAACGAAAACTTCGAGATTACAGATGACACCCGCATCCGTGCAGCTATGCCCACCCTTAAGAAGGTGCTCGCAGGCGGCGGTTCGCTTATAATCATGTCCCATCTGGGACGCCCGAAGGGAGTAACGGACAAATTCTCCCTCCGTCATATCCAGGCGCACGTCGCCGAATGCCTCGGCGTTCCAGTAAAGTTCGCCCCCGACTGCCAGAAAGCTCAGGCAGAGGTCGCAGCACTCAAACCCGGCGAGGCCCTGCTGCTGGAGAACCTCCGCTTCTACGCAGAAGAGGAAGGCAAGCCCCGCGGACTCGCAGAAGATGCCACCGACGAGGAGAAGAAGGCTGCTAAGGCTGAGGTGAAAGCCTCCCAAAAAGATTTCGTAAAAACCCTCGCCTCTTATGCAGACTGCTACATCAACGACGCCTTCGGCACCGCCCACCGCGCACATGCCTCTACCGCTCTCATAGCCGACTATTTCCCCGATGACAAGATGTTCGGCTACCTTATGGAAGGCGAAATCAAGGCCATAGACAACGTTCTCAAGAACGCCAGGAAGCCCTTCACCGCAATCATCGGCGGCAGCAAGGTATCCAGCAAGCTCGCGGTACTCGAAAACATGCTCGAGAAGGTTGACAACCTTATCATCGGCGGCGGAATGGGTTACACCTTCATCAAGGCCCAGGGCGGACAGATCGGCAACTCCCTCCATGAGGATGATCTCATCCCCCAGGCCCTCGAGATTCTCGCCAAGGCCAAGGAGAAGGGCGTGAACATCTATCTCTCCGTGCAAACTCTTGTGGCCGATGGTTTCAGCGCCGACGCAAACACTCAGGTCGTTCCCTCCAACGCCATCCCCGAAGGCTGGGAAGGTGTGGATGCCGGTCCTGAGTCACTCGCAATCTGGGAAAAGGTGATTCTCGGCTCCAAGACCGTGCTCTGGAACGGACCCGTGGGCGTATTCGAGATTGCTCCCTTTGCAAACGGCACCCTGAAAATCGCCGAACTTCTCGCGAAGGCCACCGAGGCCGGTGCCTACACCCTCGTGGGCGGCGGAGACTCAGTAGCGGCTGTTACCCAGATGGGTTATGCAAAGAAGGTCAGCTACGTTTCCACCGGCGGCGGCGCCATGCTCGAAGCTCTCGAAGGCAAGGAACTCCCGGGCATCGCGGCAATCCGCAAGTAATCTGGTTAGCACAAACTTTCTTTTTATTGAAAGAGCACGATTTTTGCTATCTTTGCAGGTTTACTTAAGTAATGAGGCGGATAGCAGTCATATTTATCGTGCTCTTTTCTGCGTTGCAACTTAGCGCCCAGACCACCAAGGTCAGCGGCACGGTGCGCGACGCGGATACGGGCGAACCTATCCCCTTTGCCGGTATCTACTTCAAAAACACTACAATAGGCCTTACGGCCGACATCGACGGAAAGTTCATAATCCAGACACGCGACCCAGATGCGAAGGTGCTGGTATGCCAGTTGCTGGGGTATGAAGCGCAGGAGAAATCCATCAAACACGGTGCCTTCACCCAAGTGGAATTCAGGCTTAAGTTATCCGACAACCAGCTCCCGGGCGCCTTCGTCAAAGCCGACAACCGGCGCATCAGACGGCTGCTTGCAAACATAGACGCACACCGGCCGAAAAATGACCCGGACCAACGGCCCACCTTCAAGTGCACCGTTTACAACAAGATGGAGCTGGACCTCTCGCATCCCCGCGAAGTGCTCACCAACAAACGTTTCCTTAAGGACTTCGGCTTCATCTTCAACTATATGGACACTTCCGTAGTGAGCGGAGTTCCGTATCTGCCGGTGATGATTTCCGAGTCGGTAGTAGAGCGCAGGCATACCTCCAATCCTACGGTAGATAATGAGTTGATTACCGCCAACCGCATCTCAGGCATCAATCCCGACGCCAACATGCTAAGCCAGTTCACAGGCAGCATGCACCTTCAGGTCAACTTCTACCGACCCTTCATCAACACCTTCGACGTGGAGTTCCCCTCTCCTATCCAGAGGAACGGCCTGCTGTTCTACAACTACTACATCATTGACTCGCTGACAATCGACGGGCGAAAGACCTACCACGTGCGCTATCACCCCAAGCCCGGCATCTCATCACCCGCATTCGACGGCGAGATGCATATAGATGCGGAGGAATTTGCGGTGAAGCACATTACGGCGAAAATGGTCCGTGGAGGAAACGTCAACTGGCTGAGAGACATTGTTTTGGAAACCGACTACCAGCGCCTGCCCGACTCCACCTGGTTCTATTGCCAGGATAAGATGTATGCCGATTTTTCTATCGCCTTGGGAGACTCCACCCGCATGATGTCCATATTAGGCAACCGCCAGCTGAACTACAGCAACCTGGACTTCTCTCCCATGGAACCCCTGGATCCCGGCGACGGAAAAGTGAAGGTGCTGGAAGACGCCAACCACAAGGATGAGCACTTCTGGGTGCAAGAGCGTCCCTACGAGCTGTCAAGCAAGGAGCAGGGAGTCTATGATATGGTGGACCAGATTCAGAACGTTGACCTGTACAAAGTAATCTACAAGATAGCCTATACCCTGGTTACCAGTTTCTACGACATAGGCCCCGTGGGAATCGGAATCGGCCAGCTCTACAGCCGCAACGAGCTTGAAGGGAGCAAAGTCAGGTTCGGCATACATACCAGCAAGGAGCTCAGCAAGGTGTTCCGGGCCACCGGAGGCATATCGTACTCCTTCGGAGACAAGACCTATCCCGTAAAGGGATTCCTGACGTATGAGCACCTGTTCAATAAGGAGCCTCAGCGGAAACTCACTCTGGATGCCCGCTTTGACGTGTTCCAGCTCGGAAAGGGCCAGAGCAACCTTACAAGCGACAACTTCCTTACCTCCATCTGGGGAAAACAGTCAAAGCTGGCCCCGATGAGCAACTTCTCCGCCCGCTACGAGCATGAGTTCTCCATGAACTTCAACCTGGACGCCCAGATAGGGCTCCAGCGCTATTTCTCAAACGCTTTCGTGCCTATGATTGACTGGGGAGGCAATGTAGTACCGAGCGTTGCGGTGAACCAGGTGAAGCTGCAGGGGCGGTTCTCATGGGAGGAGACTGTCAATCGGGGATTTTATACCAAGACGTACCTCCATTCCGATTATCCTATTGTAGGCCTGAACCTTGAGGGGTCGGTGCCAGGACTCGGCAGGCAGAACGAACTGGGCTTTTTCCGCCCATCGGTAGAAGTATTCTGGAGATTCCGCATCCCGCCTCTGGGAATGTCTGAATTGAGTTTGAATACTGGAACCATAATAGGTAAGGTGCCATGGACCATGCTCCAGCTGTATCCGGGAAACGCCACCAATATATTGGACAAGACAGCATTCTCCTGCATGGAGTACTTCGAGTTCGGCTCCGACACCTGGGCCACCCTGTTCTGGTACCATTGCTTCAATGGCTTCTTCCTTGGCAAGATTCCTCTGATAAGCAAGTTGCAGCTGCGCGAGGAGATAAGTGCGAAGGTGGCTTACGGTTCGTTGAGAGACTGGAACAACGGCACCGACCCCAAATACGGCGCCATGATGCGTTTCCCCGAGTGGCCGGGCAGCCAGACCAGGATGACCGCCTTGGGCGATGTACCCTATGTTGAGCTCGGTGTTGGTCTGTCGAACATTTTCCGCCTGCTCAGGGTAGATTTCATCTGGCGCGTCACCCATAGGGAGGTAGAAAAGATTCTGCCGGACGGCAAGGTGGAAATGGTTCCCGCCCGCCGTCTATGGACCGTGAATGTTGGTGCGGAACTCCGCTTCTAGACAAGACCTTCGGGTAAATCCATTACCAGCGTGCGGGTCTGCGGATCTGCGGAAATGATAAAGTCCTCATGCATGGGGACCAGGGTGGCGCCAATGCATAGGCAGGGGTTGCCGGGAATATCTTCCAGGCCGGTGATTTCGCCGATAAGCCGCTCTCCGTCGTAGAGAGTCCAGCCGGTGAAGTCTTCTTCCGCTTCGCTGTCATCTTCTACATCGATACATATATGTCGCCCGACAATTTCTTCCGCGTCGGCAAGGGTGTCGATATCAGTGAGATGAGCGATGGCCCTGGTATTGCCCCTGGGAGTAAGGCGCTCAATGAAAAAGGGAACCGGCAGTCCGTCGAATTCGACGAATACCGGTTCATTGGTGTTGATATCCTCGGCGTCGATGTTCAGCAGTCCGATAAGGAGGTCGCCTTCGGTGCCGTTGGATTTCAGGATTTTGGCTACGGGAAGCATTATGCTTCTGCCTCAGCGGCGGGAGCCTCTTCAGCTGCGGCTTCTGCTGCAGCCTCTTCTGCGGGAGCTTCGGCAGCGGCCTTCTCGGCAGCCTGCTGTGCGGCGAGCTCGGCGGCCTTCTTGGCGATGGCCTCTGCGCGTGCCTCATTTACCTTTGCTTCCTCAGCCTTCGCGGCTTTGCGGGCCTCGATCGCGGCATTCTTGAGTCCGGTCTTCTTGGCCTCTATCTTGGCATCCCTGCCAGCCTTCCAGTCGTTCCACTTCTGGTCTGCAGCTTCCTGGGTGAGGGCTCCCTTGGCTACGCCGCCGTCGAGATGGTGGCGAAGGAGAACTCCCTCATAGGAGAGGATGCGACGAGCTACGAGAGTGGGCTCTGCGCCAACTTTGATCCAAGCCAGTGCACGCTCGAAGTTGAGCACGATGGTAGCGGGGTTGGTGTTGGGGTTGTAGGAGCCGATCTGCTCGATGTAACGACCGTCACGCGGGGCGCGTGCGTCTGCCACTACAATGTGGAAGAATGCGAAATTCTTCTTTCCGTGGCGCTGTAAACGAATCTTAACAGCCATTGTGAATCTGTTTGTTTAATTAATAATTAAGTACGCCCTACCCGAGGGCGGACTGCAAAGGTAGTTATTTATTTGACAATCGCAAAATAACTTATCAAAACCTGCCATAAGACAAAACGGGTGAACCCCCGAAGGAATTCACCCGTCCTTAATCTATTAAAGCTCGAATTAAGCGAGTTTCTCTGCTACTTTGTCAATGGCATCCTTAACGGTTGCTATGTTGCTGGTCTCCTCATCGGGAATCTTTATGCCGAACACCTTCTCAAACTCCATAAGAAGTTCGACGGTATCCAGGGAATCAGCGCCAAGGTCATTGGTGAAATTGGCGTTCTCGGTAACCTCAGAGGGCTCTACGCCGAGCTTATCGACGATGATAGCCTTAACTTTTTTTACGATCTCTTCGTATTCCATAACAAAATATTGGTTTATTAATTAGTACTTTCCTGTCACTAAAAACATGCAAAAGTAGAAATAATTTTTAGAATATGCAACTCACCGGATTTTGCTTATATTTGCATTACGTAACTATAAACCAATGACAGATAAAGAATCGCTCCAGCTCGTTCCGGTTCGCGGCAAGCGCATGTTGATGAAATTCATCCGCTTCCCCTATCAGCTCTATAAAGACTGCATTCAGTGGGTGCCGCCTTTCGAGTCCGACGAAATCAGTTCCCTTTCAGACAAAAATCCTTCCCTGTCCTTCTGCGAACGCGAACTCTTCCTGGCAATGCGGGGAAAAAAGGTGGTGGGGCGAGTGGCTGCCATCATCAACCACAACGCGGACAAGAAATGGGGCGAGAAGGTGGTACGATTCGGATGGATAGACTTTGAAGATAATTTCGAGACGGCCAAGGCTCTGATAGACAAGGTGGCGGCATGGGGCCTGGAACGCGGCGCGGAAAAGATCAAGGGGCCTCTGGGATTTACCGACATGGACAAGGAAGGCCTCCTGGTGGAGGGTTTCGAGAACGATTGCCCCTTCACCGTTATATACAATTATTCCTATTACGGCGAGTATCTGGAGAGAATGGGCTTCCGAAAGGATGCTGACTGGACCCAGAAAGTGGCGCTGATTTCCGATACCCTTCCATCCATGTTCCAGTACGCTCCGCTAGTGGAGAAACGCTACGGCCTCCGTTCCCTCAACCCTCGCAACAGCGCGGAGATGATGAAATACGGCCGGGACATGTTCCACGTACTCAACGATGCCTTTGCCCAGTTGTACGAGTATTCCCAACTCTCGGAGGAGCAGATAGACGGATATGTGAAGCAGTACGTTCCCATCATGAACAAGGACCTCGTAAGCCTGGTAGTGAATTCGGAAGACAAGCTGGTGGGATTCTGCATCACCATGCCCTCCATCTCACGGGCTCTGCGCAAGGCCCGCGGCCGGCTTTTCCCCTTCGGTTTCATCCCCATCCTGAGAGCCATGAAGCACAACGACACCATTGAGGCCCTGATAATAGGGGTGCTGCCAGAGTATCAGGGACAGGGAGCGAACGTACTTATGTTCAAGCATATACATGAAAATTGCATCCGTCTGGGAATCAAACGGATGCTTCTCAACCCCCAGCTGGAGGATAATTTCAAGGTTCAGTCGCTCTTCGGCGAGTACGAAACTCTTCCGTACATGCGCCGCCGCAGCTACGTTAAAGAACTGTAAGAGCTACTCCTGACCGGAAAGGGAGAGGATGTTGTCGCAAACCTCGCCAACGGTCTTGAAAGGCGCCTGGCCCACGGGGAAACGTACCTGGAACTTATCCTCCGCGGCAAGCGACAGCAACATCATGGTAAGCGAATCGATACCGAGCCCCCTGATGAGCTCGGTATCATAATCTACGGTGCTCAGATCCGCTTTGGGGCGGATTACCGAGAGAACCTCCTTGAGGCCCTCGAACACTTCCTGCTTTGTCATACGCGTGCAACTTTCATGCTGCCGGTACGCTTGAAGTCTTCTGTGCGCACGGTAACTTTGCTAATACGATGGGTGGAGGGAAGGCCAGCGTTGACTTTGTCCACAAGGGCGTTCATATAGGCCTCGACCTCCTCCCACTGCTTACCCTCGAAGGCGGGCATGAAGGGGAGAATCTCCACTGCAATGCAGGGATTGTCGCCCAGAGTGTCTTCCTTGACCATGGCGTCGCGCACGCAGGGATCTGCGTAGAACGGCTCCTCGAGGCTCTCGGGGCTCACATTCTCGCCGTTGGAAAGAATAATGAGGTTCTTGATGCGGCCGGTGATATAGAGGAAACCTTCATCGTCAAAGCGGCAGAGGTCGCCGGTACGCAGCCATCCGTCTTCGGTAAGGGCTTCCGCTGTGCGCTCAGGGTCGTGATAATAGCCGGAGAAAACATTGTCTCCACGTACCCAGAGCTCTCCGTCCACGAGTTTAGCCTCCTGTCCGGGGTAAATTTTACCGATGGAAGTAGGCTTCTCGACCGCATTGGCGTTGGCGGAGGTGAGGTTTGCAGTTTCCGTGAGACCGTAGCCGAAGCAGAACTCGACACCCATCTTGGAGAAGATGCTGACGAGGCGCGGAGGCACGTTGGCGGCTCCGGAAATAATCATGCGCAGCTCGCCGCCGAGGAACTGGGGTCCGTACATCTTGCACAGGCCTGCAAGAATGTCGCAGATACCAGGCACAATAACGAGAAGGGTGGGCTTGATTACGGGAAGTTTGCCTATGGTGGCCTTCATGTCTTCACATGTGAAGATAAGGTTTCCGGTGTAGAAGCATCCCATGGTGCCGGCTATGAGGCCGAAAACGTGGCTGAGCGGCAGCAGGGCTATGTAGCGGTGCACTCCTATGACTTTGCCTGGCTTGTATATTGCGTTGTGGCAGCCGCGCATGAGGGCACGGTGCGTAAGTACGGCGCCCTTGGGCACTCCGGTAGTTCCACCTGTAAAGAAGATGGCTGCAGGCTGTTCCTTGTCGATTTTGGCGACAGGAGCCTCAGTGTCGGCTATAGAAGAGGCGGGGAGCACCTTCACGCCCTTTAGGTCTGCACACAGAGGAGCGAACTCGTCGCGCACGAAGATGGCTTTGATGTCGAATTTCATGCATGAACCAGCGACTGCCGGGGCAGGCAGGGTAGGAGGGAAGTTCATAGCCACGTAACCGGCAGAGGTAACGGCAAGGAAAAGCTCTATGGCATCCTGGCTGTTGCGGTCGAAGATGGCGATGTGGGAGCCGGCCGGCAAACCAAGGCCCAGAATAAAGGCACGGCGGCGCGCTACACGGGCGCAAAGCTCCTTGTAAGTGATGGTATTTGTCTGATCGGAAACGGCGGGAATGTCTGCATACTGCTTTTCAATCCACTCTACGAATTCGCTGACGGTCGGGATATACGGCAGGCGCGCAAGTTCCTCGGCCGGAAGCATGTCAAAGAAATAATTGGACATCTTGTTGATTTGGTTAATAGTTCGCAAATATAGCTATTTTTTTGCTAATTGTGAAGCCAGCTTGGGACCCACCAGGGCAACGAGCTCCTCTTCCGGGGCCTCCATGATGCGCTGGAGCGAACCGAAATGAAGCAGAAGGCGCTCCTCGGTCTTGGGTCCAACTCCCGGTATATCGCGGAGGGCGCTGTGAAGCGATGCCTTGCTGCGCAGCGAGCGGTGGAAGGTTATGCCGAAGCGGTGCGCCTCGTCCCGGATCTGCTGCAACACCTTGAGAGCCCGGGAGTTACGATCTATAAAAAGAGGGTATGGGTCGCCCACACGAATTACTTCCTCGAGCCTCTTGGCAAGGCCCACTACAAACATTTTGTCCTGCAGTCCAAGTTCGCAGATGGCCTGCCAGGCAAAGTTGAGCTGACCGGCACCGCCGTCGATGACCACCAGCTGCGGCAGGTCTTCCGGGGCTTCTTCCAGCATACGGGCATAGCGGCGGTTGACCACTTCCTTCATGGAGGCGTAGTCATTGGCGCCTATGACTGTCTTTATCTTGAATCTCCTGTAGTCTTTCCTGCTCGGCTCCGCGTCCCGGAAAACCACGCAGGAAGCCACCGGGTTGGTGCCTTGCAGGTTGGAATTGTCGAAGCACTCGATATGCCGGGGCAATTCCTTCATGCCCAGGGCTTTCCGGAGCTCTTCCATCACGCCCTGGCGGTATTCATCGGGATTGGTGTGCTCGCGCTGCCTGAGCGAATTGAAGTGGAACTCCTTGGCGTTCTTGGCACTGAGTTCCAGGAGGGAGAGCTTGTCGCCGCGGGCAGGGATGGTGAAACTGATTCCCGGCAGTTCTACATCAGGCAGGAAAGGCACCACTATCTCTTTAGACAGTTCTCCGAACTTATCCTCTATTTCAGCGATAAAGGTACTGAGAACGCTCGCCTGCTCCTCCTCTATCTGCATCTTGAAGCCCAGGTTGAGACTCTGGACAATAGCTCCGCCTCGGACGCGAAGGAAACTCCCGAAGGCGTCGGCCCCGTCGAAGATAAGGGAAAAGACGTCCAGGTCGCGCTCGCCCGAAGAAGTAATGACAGACTTTGCATAATGCCGCTGGAGAGCCTCCATGCGCTGTTTGCACGCCTGCGCCGTCTCAAAGTCCAGACGGTCTGCGGCTTCCAGCATCGCCGTTTTGTATCGGCCTATTACCTCGCTCACGCCTCCCTTCAGCAAGTGTACGATTTCGTCTATCCAGCCGTTGTACTCCTCCTGAGATATCTTTCCTATGCAGCAGCCGCGGCACCTGCCGATATGGTAGTCCAGACACGGGCGGTATTTGCCGCGAAGAATGGCGCCCGAATCGATTTTGAGGCGGCAGCTGCGGAGCGGATAGTTGGCCTGAAAGAGCTCCAGCAGGGTGCGGGCATGATATACCGAGCTGTACGGGCCGAAGTAGCGGGAGCCGTTTTTCTCCACCCTGCGCGTGAGGAACACCCGTGGGAAGGGCTCGGAAGTGACGCATATCCAGGGGTAAGTTTTGCTGTCTTTCAGGAGGATATTGTAACGCGGCTTGTACTGCTTGATGAGGTTGTTCTCCAGCAGCAGAGCGTCCGATTCCGTCTCCACTACGGAATACTGCACGTCCGCTATCTTGCTCACCAGCAGACGCGTCTTGACAGTCAGCCTCTCCGGGGGCACAAAGTACTGATGCACCCGCTTGAACAGGTCTTTCGCCTTTCCCACGTATATCACCGTCCCCTTATCGTCGTAATAACGATAAACCCCCGGCTGATGCGGCAGCAGCTCAATTTTCTCACGGACGGTCATAGCTTTGCAAAGTTATAAAAACTATTGCTATCTTTGCTATCAGTAGATTATTGTTCCTATGAAACGATTCCTGTTAAGCTTTCTGATGCTTGCTGCCGTGCTTTCATGCGGGCAGAAGCCTAACTTGATTCCTGAAGACGGATTCAAAGCCGAAATTGACGGCAAGAGCGTTGCCCTTTACACGCTCAAGGGGGGAGATATTACCCTCCAGGTGACGAATTACGGCGGCCGGGTCGTGTCGCTGTTTACCCCGGACCGCAATGGTGACTACGAGAATATCGTTGTCGGCCATGATAATGTCCAAGACTACGTAACCCCTCCCGGAGAGCGTTTCCTCGGAGCCTGCGTGGGACCTGTGGCAAACCGCATCGGAAAGGGTAGATTCACGGTTGAAGGCGTTGAATATCAGGCACCTCTGAACAATAACGGGAATACGCTCCATGGCGGATTCAAAGGCCTTGACATGGTGGTATGGGACGTGGTTTCGGTTAATGATACGGCTATAGTCCTCCATTATCTTCATCCGGACGGGGAAGAAGGTTTCCCGGGAAATCTGGACATTACCATGACATATACCATGAACTGCAATGGAGATTTCCTCGTGGACTACGTTGCGGTGACAGACAAGACCACTCCTGTCAATATCACCCATCATCCCTTCTTCTGCCTCCGCGGGCAGGGAAACGGCTCAGTGGAGGAATATGAGATGTATATCAAGGCGTCCAACTATATTCCTGTTGACGACCTGGCCATTCCCTCGGGAGAAATTGCTCCTGTAGAGGGGACTCCATTTGATTTCCGCTGTCCTCAAACAATAGGACAGCGTATTTCCGAGGACAACGAGCAGCTCAAAAACGGCAGGGGCTACGACCATAACTGGTGCATAGACAAGGAGACGGATGGAGTGGAACTGGTTTGCCGCGTCACCGATCCTGTTTCCGGCCGCTTTGTGGAAGTTCTTTCCGACCAGCCCGGCCTGCAGTTCTACAGCGGCAACTTCTTCGACGGCGGCGAGAAAGGCTCTAACGGAAAGGTGCTTGAGTTCCGCAGTTCTCTTGCGCTCGAGGCACAGAAATATCCGGATGCGGTCAATCATGAGAATTTCACCCCGACGCTTTTGTCTCCCGGAGAAACTTACACGCAGTCAACTATTTACCGATTCGGCACAAAGCCTGAGTAAATCTCAAACTTTGCTGCAGCCGGTAGTGATAGGCTGACGGCTCTGGATAGATACAAAAATTGCTGGCCCGATGACCAGCAATTCTTATTAAGTGGAGATAAGGAGATTCGAACTCCTGACCCCATGCTTGCAAAGCATGTGCTCTACCAGCTGAGCTATACCCCCGTAGAAAAAAGTAGGCCCGCGCGGAGTTGAACCGCGGACCTCCACATTATCAGTGTGGCGCTCTAACCAACTGAGCTACGAGCCTGTATATAATAATGAAAAAGATAAGTACAAGGCTACCGTGCCTTGAACATCCGCAGAGCGTCTTGAGTGTCAAGGTCTCGCTCCAAAAAGGAGGTGTTCCAGCCACACCTTCCGGTACGGCTACCTTGTTACG
>Ga0265301_10000724_pt1 | contig 45345 bp, 40 predicted proteins | sample AusTroGonzalo_MG_2_FD_193488 | JGI IMG/M metagenome (GOLD analysis project Ga0265301, IMG submission 193488) | Bovine rumen microbial communities from tropical cattle in Woodstock, Queensland, Australia - Gonzalo_04 | ecosystem: Host-associated > Mammals > Digestive system > Stomach > Rumen ...
GATCCGGAGCTGAACTGCACGCGCGCGCAGATCGTCACCTTCCTCTGGCGCATGGAGGGCAGACAGGAAAGCTCGCTCAAGGACAACCCCTTCAAGGACGTGGCAGAGACGGCGTACTACTACAGCGCCGTCCTATGGGCGGTCGAAAAGGGCGTCACCGAGGGCACGAGCGAGACGACCTTCAGCCCGGACGACATCTGCACCAGAGCCCATTGCGTCGCCTTCCTCTACCGCGAATTTGCGCAATAAACCGCGGCGCAGAACATAAAACAGCCGGGAACGTGAAAACCACGTTCCCGGCTGGGAAAGGCAGTTTCCGAACTTCAATCCATAATAAGTAATGATAAGAATCAAGAAATATCTGCTGCCGATCGGCATGCTCCTGCTCTTTGAGGCGGTCGCCGTGACGCTTTGGCTGACGAAGGACAACGTTTTTTACCTGTTCAATTTCAGCTATATCGGCGCGTCGATCGCGCTCGGCGTCTTCCTGTTTATCCGAAAATACAAGTACGCGCGGCGCGTCGTGCAGCTGCTGGTCGGGCTGTATATGCTGATTTACCTCGGCTTGATCTGCGGCGAGAACATGCAGCTCGAAGGCTTCTGGTACTACCTGTTCACGGGCGTGTTCGAGGCGGCGACCATCCATTACGCCGTTGCGAAGCTCTTCGGACCGCTGCTGTTCGGTCGCGGCTGGTGCGGCTACGCCTGCTGGACGGCGATGGTGCTGGACTTCCTGCCGTATCAAACGCCGTCGCAGCCGCGCAAAAAGCTCGGCTGGGTTCGCTACGTCGTCTTTGCCGCGTCGCTGCTCTTTGTCGCCGCGCTTTTCCTTGCCAAGGTCGGGAGTATCGAGCGAATCATGTTCTGGGCGTTCGTTTTCGGCAACGTCGCGTATTACGCCGTCGGCGTCGCGCTTGCGTTTATCTTCAAGGACAACCGGGCGTTCTGCAAGTACGTCTGCCCGATCACGGTCTTTTTGAAGCCGATGAGCTATTTTGCGCTGATCCGTATAAAATGCGACAAAGAAAAGTGTATCGGCTGCGGCAAGTGCAGGCGCGTCTGCCCGATGGACGTGGACGTAACCGACAACTCCCGCAGGCGCAGGAACGGCACAGAGTGCATCCTGTGCATGGAGTGCGTCAAGAATTGCCCGAAGGACGCGCTGTGATCCTGCGATATATAAGATGCGGCTTCCAAGCGGAAGCCGCATCTTTTTTACATAAATAAAAAAGATGGGCAGAAAGAATTTTAGATTGTTTTTTGTCATTGTCCGGCTTGCAGAAGCGTACCCAATGCGACGTCGATGAGATGATTGCAGGAATACGCGACTATGCTCCAGAAGTACAACGAAATGAGCAAAACGTTCACCGACTGGAAGGACAGCGAGCTGAGCGATGAGGAGCTGGCATACTATATGGGGGTTGCGAACAGGGTAACGCAAAAACTGCTGCAAGTCTCCTGACGGCTGCGGAGAAGACGACCGCAGAAACGCACAAAAGGGAAAGGGATACCGCTTGCCGAAATCGGCAGGCGGTCAGCGTGTCGAAAACCCCTTTTTCGACACGCTGAACAGGCTGTCAAAAAGTTCGGAAGACAAGCAACGCACGACCGTCGGCGTACATAGGTACGGTAGGTCGTGCGTTGCGCAGTAAGTCAAAATCCTTGCGTAGCAAGCTTTTTTCAGCCTAAAAGGTTAGGAAACGTTCTATTGTCTGTAAAAGCCAAAGTCAGCGCAGCATGACAAAAATGCTTGACTGATTTTGACGCTTACGGACTTGTTTGTCAGTCTGACCGCCTGCCGGAATCTGCAGGCGGTACTTATATAAAGGGCGCTCGGAAACTGAGCGAAACGGCATAAGACTGCGGCGCACCTGCAATAGGCAGATTCGGCGTGTCTTTGCAAGGCAGGTATGACATCCACTCCGCGTCATTGCGAGGGTGCGTCAGCACCCGTGGCAATCTGCGCATACCGTCGGCGGGCGCGCAATGCGCGCCCCTACGCGGGGGAATCATAGCAATACCGTAGGGGCGCTTATTGGGCGCCCGCCGTCAAGAAAGCGTATTCATCATACGGCACAAATACCATACCTGCCACGGACGGATTGCCACGCTTGACTGCGTCAAGCTCGCAATGACGCGGGAAGGCAGATTGCCACGGTTGAGGATAGCTCCCTCCTTGAGGGAGCTGGCACGGCGAAGCCGTGACTGAGGGAGCGTCCTTCGCATAGCTCCCTCCCTGAGGGAGCTGGCACGGCGAAGCCGTGACTGAGGGAGCGTCCTTCGCATAGCTCCCTCCCTGAGGGAGCTGGCGAGCGTTAGCGAGCCTGAGGGAGTTGCTTCCTCCATAGCTTCGCAGTCACCCTTCCTCAAAGAGGGCGGCAATCTCTCTTCCTTTGCACTCCGTGCCGTTCCCCCTCTAAGCGGGGGATATGGGGGACAGGCGCTGACGCAATGACGCGGCGGGGAGCTTATCGCGTAACGGCGGGCGCCAATGGGCGGTACAGATGCTGGCGATTCACGTAACAGCTCTGGTTATTCACCTAACAGATACTGGTTATTCACGTACCGACGCCGCACCTGCAACAGAGCGATTCTTTTATTATATTTGAATGCTTGAGCAACTATTCAAATATTTTTTCCGAAGCCCCTTGACAAAACCGCTCCACAGGTGTATTATTTGAATAGTTGAATAACTGTTCAAGCATTCAAGTATTGAGTATTCGAGTATTCGAGCATTTAAGCGTTCAAGCGTCCAAGTGTTCAAGTGTTTAAAGGTTTGAGCAATCCAATATCATAAGGCTGCGATCGAACAGGCTTGCTGCCGGACGGGATCGAAACGGCTTGCCGGTCGCAGCGGAAGGGAGGCGGTCATCGCATGAAGCAAAAGAAGAATTTGACGGCGACCGAACATGTTGAGGTTTTCGGCGCGCCGGACGAGGAAACGCTGTTCAACATGGCGGAGCTGTTCAAGGTGTTTGCCGATTCCACGCGCATCCGCGTGCTCTACGCGATGTTTGAGGAGGAGCTGAACGTCTCGCAGATTTGCGAGAAGGTGGAAATGAGCATTTCCGCGGTGTCTCACCAACTGCGGCTTTTGAAGCAGTCGCGTCTTGTGAAATGCCGCAGGGAGGGCAGAAAAGCGTATTATATGCTGGCGGACGATCACGTCAAGACGATCATCGGCATGGCGAAGGAGCATATTGAGGAGGATATGGCATGAAAAAGACGTACCGTTTGAAAGATCTGGACTGCGCGAACTGCGCGGCAAAGATGGAAAACGCGATCAATAAGCTGCCGGAGGTCGAGAGCGCGACGATCAGCTTTCTGATGCAGAAAATGACGATTCATTTTGCAGAGGGCACAGACGAGGCGGCTGCATTGACGACCGTCAAAAAGGTCATCCGCAAGGTCGAGCCGGACTGCGAGGTCCTTGCATGACGCGGAAGCAGAAGCGGCTGCTCGTTCGCATTGCCGCCGCGCTCGTCATCTTTCTGGTCGGCTTGTTCCTGCCGGGCTGGTGGAAAGCCGGCTGCATGATCGCCTCGTGGGCGATCGTCGGTTATGACGTGCTCTGGGCGGCGATCCGGAACGTCCTGCGCGGGCAGCTTTTCGATGAGAAGTTCCTCATGGCGGTCGCGACCTGCTGCGCGCTGGCGATGCAGGACTGGGCGGAGGCCGCGGCGGTCATGCTGTTCTTCCAAGTAGGAGAGCTGTTTGAATCACTGGCGGTGGAACGCTCCCGCCGCTCGATCACCGGCTTGATGGACCTTCGTCCCGACACGGCGACGGTGCTGAAGGATGGCGAGGAGATTGTCACGGAGCCGGAGGAGGTCTGCATTGGCGATCTGCTCTTGGTGCGCGCAGGGGAGCGCATCCCAACGGACGGCGTGATCGTGAACGGAGCGGCGTCGCTCGATACCGCGAAGGTCACGGGCGAGGCGACGCCGGTCGACGTATGCGCCGGCATGCGCGTCGTTTCCGGCAGCGTTAATTTGAACGGCGTGCTGACGATCCGTGCGGAAAGCGCGTATGAACAGTCGACCGTCGCGCGCATCCTGACGCTCGTGGAGACTGCGGCGGAGAAGAAGGCGCAGACTGAGCGAATCATTACGAAATTCGCGCGCTTCTACACGCCCGCCGTGATCGGCGCGGCGGTGCTGCTTGCGCTCGTTCCGCCGCTTCTCTTCGGTCAGCCCTTCGCCGAGTGGATCCGCAGAGCGCTGACCTTCCTCGTCATTTCCTGCCCGTGCGCGCTCGTGATTTCCGTGCCGCTGAGCTTTTTCTCCGGCATGGGCGCGGCGGCGAAGCACGGCATCGTCGTCAAGGGCGGCGTGGTGCTGGAGCAGCTTGCGCGGACGAAGACGCTGGTCTTCGACAAAACCGGTACGCTGACGCAGGGCAGCTTCTCCGTGCAGAGCGTGCGCTGTGCGTCCGGAACGGAAGCCGGGCTTTTAAGAATTGCGGCGCTGTGCGAGCAGTATTCCAAGCACCCGGTTGCGCAGGCGATCACAGCCGCCTGCCCCGATCCGCAGGGAGAAGCGCGGAATATCCGCGAACAGGCGGGGTACGGCGTCACGGCGGAGATCGACGGCAAGACCGCCGCGGTCGGCAACGCAAGGCTGATGGCGTCGCTCGGCATTACGCCGGAGGAAAGCGACGCAGTCGGCACGCACGTCTATATCGCTTATGACGGCGCGTATCTCGGCATGATATCGGTCGCAGACCGTCTGCGGGACGGCACGGTCGAGACGCTCAAGGCACTTGCGGCACAGGGGATCGGCAGGATCGTCATGCTGACCGGCGACAACGAGCGCTCGGCGGCGTATTACGCGCAGAGAAGCGGCGTGACGGAATATCACGCGCAGCTGCTGCCGCAGGATAAGGTCAGCTTCTTTGAACGAATTCTTTCCGAGCAAGGAAAAAACGAGGCGGTCGCCTTTGTCGGCGACGGCGTGAACGACGCGCCGGTGCTGACCGCGGCGGACGTCGGCGTCGCGATGGGCGGCGTCGGCTCAGAGGCGGCGGTCGAGGCGGCGGACGCGGTGCTGCTCAACGACGATATTACGAAGCTGCCGATTCTGCTTCGGATTGCAAAGAAAAAGACCGCGATCGCAAAGCAGAATATCGCCTTTGCGCTTGCGGTCAAGGGTGTGTGCCTGCTTCTCGGCGCGCTGGGATACGCGCCGATGTGGCTGGCAATCTTCGCAGACGTCGGCGTGGCGGTGTTGGCGATCCTGAACGCCTTCCGCACGCACAAATCCTGAAGGAACTATTGATAAAGTGACTTTATTACGGCAGGTCGGCGACTTGACGCAGAAGACAGGCGGTATCCTGACGCGTCAACGTCTGTTCGGGCGCGGTCATGGAAATCCCCGCCTCGCGCAGCGCCTGCAAGGAGGCGGCAGCCCAGCTGGTTTCCGACGCGGGTACAACCGCGGCGGTGATCGGAAGCCGCAGGAGGTTTTGCAGCATCACGGCTGCCTCCTGCCCGGTGACGGGGTCGTTCGGACGAAATAACAGTCCCGCCCCGGTCGCTTCGCCGCTGACGAGCCCGCGGCGCATGGCATTGGCAAGATAGGGCTGCATCCATGCGGCGGCTTTTTCGGCGTCGGCGAAGCCGGAAACGGTCAGCGTATCGTCCACGGGAACGCCCTTCAGTTCCATTGCCATGACGAGGAATTCGGCGCGGGAGACAGGCTCCTGCGGACAGAAGCAGGGGACGCCCGCGACCGTGCGTCCGCTGGAAAGCCCCTGCTCGCACAGCCACATCGCCTCGTACTGGTCGACGTCCGCAACGTCGGCGAAGGTCATCGCCTCCGAGGGCTTCAAAATGCGCACGTTGACCGTGGCGGGCTGGGAGACGTTGCCCGCGTCGTCCGTGACGGTGAAGGAAAAGCTGTCCTCGCCCACGCGGTTTTTATCCGGCGTATAGACGTAGCTGCCGTCGCGCTCCAGCTTGACCGTGCCGCGCTTCGGTCGCTCAGCGAGCAGGAAGGTCAGAGGACCTCCTTCGGGATCGCTCCCGGTGAGCGTGCCGTCATTGGAGATGTTTTTGTAGGTTTCAAATTCTCCGCTGATCGCCTTGGGAGTTTCGTTCTTGCCGGATTGGATGCGGACGGTGAACCGGGACGGCGCGCCGAGCGCGCTGCCGCAGATCGGCTGATAGCACAGCACCGCGTCGCAGCTTTCCCTGCATGCCGGCGTCAGACGCAGGCGATCGAGCGCGTCCTGCGGCAGAACGTCGCCGGCGCGGATGATCCGCCCGCCGAGACTGATTGCGGCGACGGCGTCCTCCGGCACGGCGGTGACGAAAATGCCGCTCAGATTGACTGCGGGATCCGTGGAAAAATCAGATCGGCTGAAGCAGTATTCGCCGGTATACAGCGTTTCGCCGTCTGCGGCGGCAGCGCCCATGCAGAGCGCAGACAGACAGGCGAGCAGTGCGGCAATGCGAATGATGGATTTCATATCGGTTTCCTCCTGTTGTGATCTACGCTCATAGGATGAACCGAAATTTTGAAAATATGCATAAAAATCCCGCTGCAAGCGCAGCGGGATTTTTGCAATCAATATGGTCGTATATAGTGGGCGCGCGGATCCGGCGCCGGTCGCATTTTTATTCCCGATACGATGCCCATCGCGATAAACGAGGTGAGGATCGAGCTGCCTCCGTAACTGAAGAAGGGGAGCGCCAGACCGATGACGGGCAGCAGTCCGAGACAGACGCCGACATTGATCAGAATCTGGAAGAAGAACATCGCGGCGACGCCGAAGCAGATCAGCCGGTTCTGGTAGTCGGGCGTTTTGACGCCAACGTAGATGATGCGGGCAACGATTGCAAACAGGATGAGCAGCACGGCGAGACAGCCGATCATGCCGAGCTGTTCGCCGATGGTGGAAAAAATCGAGTCGGTGTGGCGCGCGGGGATCGCGCCGCTGTTGGTCATCTGACCGTTGAACAGACCCTGACCGGACAAGCCGCCGTTGCGCAGCGTCTTCAGGTTTTGGTTGGTCTGCCACATGGTAGACAGACCGTTGGGGTCGATGCTGTTGTCGTACAGCGCGAGGATGCGGTTTTTCTGGTCGTCGCGCATGACGGTTGCCCAAAGCGTCGGCGCGGCGACGGCAAGCGCGCCGCCTCCGGCGAGGAACCACAGACCGCTGACGCCGCCGACATACGCCATAATGAGGAAGGTGAAAATAAAGATCAGAGAAACGCCGGTATCACTGGAGATAAAGACGTACCAGCCGACGATAAAGAGCATGTGGAAGACGAGCTGACCGACACATTTGATGGAGGAGGTCCTCGTCTGGTTGACGCTCAAGGTACGCGCCAGAATAATGACGTAGGTGATTTTGCAGACCTCGGCGGGCTGGATGTTGAAGGGAAGGAAGGGGAAGGAAAGCCAAGAACGGTTGCCGTTGACCTGAACGCCGAACACCAGCAGAAGACCGATAAAGAAAGCGTTGAAGAGGAAGAGGAGCGTCCGCTGTCCGGCGAGAATGTCAATATCAAAGGCGGTCAGCGCAAAATAAATGATGACGCCGACGATGAGGCAGCCGGTCTGAATGATGATATAACGGCTGTTGTCCGCCGTCGCCGTCGCGGCGTAGATCATGACGATACCGAACACGGTCGCAACGACACACAGAGCCAGCAGGATCATATCGCCTTTCTTCGTGATCTCTCTGACTTTGTCAAACAGTTTTCCCATGCGCTCACCTCCCGTCGCTTTTTTCAGACCTATATTTTAGCATGAAAAGTCAAATCTGTAAAGTTGTTTTGCAAAAATGGGACGGATGTGGTATAATTGCGCCGAAGGAAGTGAATGAGAATGCAATGCGTCACAAGAACACCGGAGCAGACCGAGCTGCTCGGCGAACGGCTGGGCAGGCGCCTGCGCGGCGGGGAGATCGTCGCCTTCCGGGGCGGGCTCGGCGCGGGGAAAACGGCGTTTACGCGCGGGCTTGCGCGGGGGCTGGAGATCCCGTCGCGCGTCACCAGCCCGACCTATACGATCGTGAACGAATACACCGGCGGCAGACTGCCGCTGTTCCATTTCGACATGTACCGTCTGGACTCTGAGGACGATTTGTTCGACATCGGCTGGGAGGACTATCTGCGGCGCGGCGGCGTCTGCGCCGTTGAATGGAGCGAGAACGTCAGCGGCGCGATGCAGGACGCGATCACCGTCCGAATCGACCGGCTTTCGGACGAGGAAAGACGGATCACGATAGAAGGAGGCGCGGGATATGCGGATTTTGGCGTTTGAGAGCTCCGCCAAGGCGGCGTCCGTCGCTCTGCTGGAGGACGATCGCCTGCTCGGCGAGTACTATCTGAACTGCGGGCAGACCCACAGCCGCACCCTGATGCAGATGGCGCAGGAGCTTCTTTCCAACTGCGCGCTGACGCCGCAGGACGTGACCGCGGTCGCCTGCGCGGCGGGTCCCGGCAGCTTCACCGGCGTGCGCATCGGCGTCGCGGCGGCAAAGGGCTTTGCGTGGGGCAGAGCGCTGCCCTGTGTCGGCGTTTCCACGCTGGAGGGCATGGCGCAGCAGGCGGTCATTTTCGAGGGAATCATCTGCTGCGCGATGGATGCGCGGCGCGCGCAGGTCTATAACGCGCTTTTTTCCTGCGAGGGCGGCGTGCTGACGCGGCTGACCGAGGATCGGGCGATTTCGCTGGAAGAATTAGCGCAGGAGCTGAAAAAGCACGAAAAGTTAAAAATTTTGGTTGGCGACGGCGCGCAGCTGTGTTATAATACATTCGGAAAGAGCGTTTCCGGCTGTATGCTTGCGCCGGAACAGACGCTCATGCAGCGCGCGTCGGGCGTGGCGCTGTGCGCGAGAAGGCTGCTCCTGTCGGGAGGCGTCTTCGACGGCGCGGCGCTGGAGCCGAACTACCTGCGGCTTTCGCAGGCGGAACGGGAACGGAACGAGCGACTGAGAAAAGGAGAATAAGAATGGATAAAGTGCATATTCTGGATCACCCCCTGCTGCAGCACAAGCTTTCGATTCTGCGAGACAAGAACACCGGCGTCAAGGAATTCCGCGAGGCGGTCGGCGAGATTGCCGCGCTGATGTGCTACGAGGCGACGCGCGACCTTCCCACCGAGGAGGTCGAGATCGAAACCCCGATCACCACGGCGAGGTTCAAGGTGCTGGCAGGCAAGAAGCTTGCCATCGTGCCGATTCTCCGCGCCGGACTGGGCATGGTCGACTCCATGATCTCCCTGATGCCCTCCGCCAAGATCGGGCACATCGGCATGTTCCGCGATCCGGAAACGCACAAGGCCGTGAAGTATTACTGCAAGATGCCGCCGGATATTTCCGAGCGACAGGTCTTCGTCGTCGACCCGATGCTCGCCACGGGCGGCACGGTCATCGCGGCGATCGACGTTTTGAAGAACGAGTACGGCTGCAGGTCCATCACGCTGATGAACATCATCGCCGCGCCGGAGGGCTTAAAGGCGGTCACCGCCGCGCACCCCGACATTGAGATTTACGTTGCCGCGGTGGACGAGTGCCTGAATGAGAACGCCTATATCGTCCCCGGTCTGGGCGACTGCGGCGACCGCATCTTCGGCACGAAGTAAAAATATGAAGAATCAACGCAGGCGCTTGCCAAACGGCGAGCGCCTGCGTTTTCGCACGGATTATTCCGTAATCTCTCCCGCTTTTTTCAGGGAGAACTTGGTGACGGCGGGACCGATCAGCTCGTAGATCAGCGTGCCGCAGAGAATGACGGCGCGAATCTGCGGCGCAAAGTCCGGCACGACCTCGCCCGCCGCCAGCGACAGACCGATGGCAACGCCCGCCTGCGGCAGCAGGCACGGTCCGAGGTACTTTTTCACGGTACGGTCGCACTTGCTGACGGCTGCGCCGAGCCCCGCGCCGACGATCTTGCCGATCACACGCAGGACGATGTAAATTGCACCGATGACGCCGACGGTCGGCAGAACGTCCAGCCGCAGATCGGCGCCCGAAGCGACGAAGAAGAGCATGAAGATCGGCGGCGTCACGCTGTCGCAGATGTCCATGAGCTTTCCAACGTCGGCGGAGAAATTCGCAATCACCGCGCCCATCGACATGCACAAAAGCAAATTGGAAAGACCGAGCCACTTTGCAATGCCGAGCCCTGCGAAAATGAAGCCGCAGATCAGAGACAGGCGGTTGCCCTGCTTTTTGAAGAAGCGCAGCGGGAGCAGGAAGAGAAAGCCCAGCGCCGCGCCGGCGACCAGCGCGCCGCCGATCTCCTTCAGAGGAGCGAGCAGAGAAGCGCCGAGAGACGCGCTGCTGTCGGATACCGCCTGTGCGATCGCAACGGCAAGGGAGAACAGGATCAGCGCGGTGGCGTCGTCGATGGCGACGACGGAAAGGAGGGATTCCGTAACGGGTCCCTTTGCGCGGTATTGCTTGATGACCATGATGGTCGCGGCGGGCGCGGTCGCGGCGGCGATTGCCGCAAGCACGAGAGAGAAGGCGACCTTCTGCCCCGCGATCAGCAGTCCCGCGACCACGAACAGCACAGCAAAGAGAGATTCCAAGCAGGCGATCACGATGGGCGCCGCGCCGACGCGCTTGAAGTAGCTCATCTTGAATTCGTTGCCGATGGAGAAGGCAATGAAGCCGAGGGCAAGGTCGGAGACGATGGAAATCGACGACAGAAAATCGTCGGAGAGCAGACAAAACGAGTCCGCGCCGAAAATCAGATGGGTGAGATTCGGTCCGATCAGCAGGCCGGCGACCAAGTAGCCCGTAACGTTCGGCAGATGCAGGTGCTTTGCCATGCGCCCGAAGAACATGCCGGCAAAGATCATGATCGCAAGGTCCAAGAGCGTGTTGAGCGTCATGCGTTATGCTCCAATCCCTCCGCGTAGTCGACGGGGAGCGTAAAGAGAATGCCGGTGTCGGGCTTGTTCAGACCGCCGGTGACCTCGTTGACGATGCGCGAAACGGTTTTGACCTTTTCCTCCGGCAGGACCATGAGGATCGTCTTGTTCTCCTTGTGCGCCGGATTCATCAAAAGGCGAAGCGACGCCATGAAGCGCAGCTCGTCGTGTCCCTCCAGCGACTGCGCCATGCCCTTGCTGTCGAGGATGGTCGCGCCGGGAATGTTGTGTTTGCCGAACTGCGTCAGAATTTTATCCAGACATTCGACCTTGTTCAAAATGATGATCAGGAATTTCATCTTTTGCACCTCCTGCTTTTTGTGCTGCTATCGTACCACCAAATCAAACAAAAAACAACAGAAAAATCGGTCAATTCTCCCCGAACACTTGCCGGATCGTCTTTTTTGTGAGGCGGTCGATCGCGGCAAAATCGACGAACGGCTTGCACAGCGCCTCCATGCGGTCGTGCTGCTGCTTCGCGGCGCGAAGATGGGCGACCGCCTGATAGAGCAGCGCGGAAACCGTTTTGACGTAAAACTCCATGGAAGCGCGCTGCTTCGGCGGGAGGGTGGAATTGAGGTCGATCCGGCAGAAGCACGGCGCGCTGTAAGGAAGCAGCGTGCTTTCGCTGACGACGGCGAGGTCCGCCGAGGGAACCAGCAGGTGGGACGGCTGACCGTCCGGCAGTAGGGGAGAATAGCATGCGATACAGGCGTGACCGAGCGCCTGCGCTCTTGTCTGAAGCGCTGCGAGCAGCAAAGGCGCGAGTCCGTAATCGTCGCGCAGAACGTAGACGCGGCTGCTCAGGGCGGCGGGTGTGTTCTGGCAGAGCTGCAAGCCCTTCGGCGTGACTGCGCTCAAAAACCGCTTGGCAAAAAGCGCCTGCGGATCGCCGACGGGCTTCAGTGAGGACAGGGCGATGCACTCCGCGATCGCCGCCGTCTCCGCGCGGTACGCGGGCGTATCGGTGATGAGGCGGATGCTGCCGCGCAAGGAATCCGCGGCGGCAAGACACGCCGTCGCGTGCGGGTACTGCGCGGCGTTTTTGTGCTGCACGCGCCGAATTTCCTCCTCCTTTTCCTGCATGGCGGCGCTGTCGTAGAAGTCCCCAAAGTTCAGATAGTTCATGCTCCCGCCGCAGAGCTGCGGTTCTAAAACATGCGGCGCGGTGCCGTCCACCCACGCGGCGGAAAGCTGCGGTATAAGGACGCCGTCCAGAGAGTCGGGGTCGGAAGAGCACAGGATGTACGAAACGTCCAGACCGCGCTCCTGCGCCGCCCGTCCGATCGCCCGCATAAAGGTCGATTTACCGCAGCCAGAACCACCCTTGATAATTGTCAGACGCCTTACCTCTTGGAACAGCGTATCGTAATGAGAAACAAATCCCTGCGGCGTGCTTGCGCCGAGAAAAAACGTAGATTCCATAACCAGCCTCCTTCCCTATGGTCTATGCAATTCTGCGGGGAAGTGTGCACCACAGCGCGCCTGCCTGTATAGAATAGGGAAGACGAAGGGGGCTTTGCGATGAGAACGACGTTGGATCAGCTGCGGGAGGGTGACTGCGCCCGTATTACCGCGTTGCGGCTGCGCGGGGCGATGCGCCGCAGGCTGCTGGATTTCGGGATGATCGGGGGAACGCGCGTCCGCTGTCTGCGCAAAAGCCCCGCCGGCGACCCGGTGATCTACATGGTGCGCGGGACGATGCTGGCAATCCGGCGGCAGGACAGTCGCCGCATTGCGGTGGAGGTGACCCCATGCCGCTGATCGCGCTGGCTGGCAACCCGAACGTCGGCAAGAGCACCCTCTTCAACGCTTTGACGGGGATGAAGCAGCACACGGGCAACTGGCCGGGGAAGACCGTGGCGCTGGCGCAGGGGGTGTGCCGGTATCAGGGAAGAGAATATCGGCTCGTCGACCTGCCGGGAGCGTATTCGCTGGTCAGCCGCTCGCCGGAGGAGGAGGTTGCGGAGGCGTTTCTTCTCGACGGGACGGCGGACTGCACGGTCGCCGTCTGCGACGCGACCTGTCTGGAGAGAAGTCTGATGCTCGCCCTTCAAATCATGGAGCTGACGGAGCGCACAGTCGTCTGCGTCAATCTGATCGACGAGGCGGAGCGCGCCGGCGTCCATGTGGACATTCCCGCCTTGGAGCGGCAGCTCGGCGTGCCGGTCGTCGCCGCCTGCGCCTTGCGGGAGCATGGGAAAGACGCGCTCATGGAGCGCGTCCGCGCGGTTTGCGACGGTTTTCTGCCCGTGCAGCCAAAGCGCTGCGGCTGCGGCATCCGCGGGGAGAACGACGAAGCTTCGGATGCAATTGCCGCGCAGTTCGTTCTGCGGGCGCAGGAGATTGCGGAGAAGTGCGTTCGTCGGAAGGAAGGCAGGCGAACCTCGCCGACGGAAAAGCTTGACCGCGTTCTGCTCAGAGGATGGAGCGGCTACGCCGTCCTGCTCCTGCTTCTGCTCGGCGTCTTCTGGCTGACGATCGAGGGCGCGAACTACCCCTCCATGGGGCTGCAATGGTGCTTTGACCGCTTGGGAGATTCCCTGCGCCGCGGCGCGGCTGTGCTCAGGCTGCCTGCTCCGGTGACCGGCGCGCTGTTAGACGGCGTATACGCCACGGCGGCGCGGGTCGTCGCGGTCATGCTCCCGCCGATGGCAATCTTCTTCCCGCTGTTCACGCTGTTAGAGGATTTCGGCTATCTGCCGCGCGTCGCGTTTCTGATGGACGATCGCTTTCGCCGCGCGGGCGCGTGCGGCAAGCAGTCGCTGACGCTCTGCATGGGCTTGGGATGCAACGCGGCGGGCGTGACGGGCTGCCGCATCATCGACTCGCGGCGGGAGCGGCTGATTGCCGTGCTGACAAACGCCTTCGTGCCGTGCAACGGCAGATTTCCCGCGCTGATTTTCTTAATTTCCCTGCACTTTTCCCATGGCTCCGCCCTGCTCGGCGCAGGGATACTGACGCTGTGTATGCTGCTGTCGGTCGGGATGACGCTCGCAGCCTCAAAGCTTCTCAGCCGCACGGCGCTGCGCGGAGAGCCCTCCTCCTTCGTGCTGGAGCTGCCGCCCTACCGTCGCCCGCGGGTCGGGCAGGTGCTGGCGCGGTCGCTGCGCGACCGGACGCTTTTCGTGCTCGGCAGGGCGGTCGCCGTCGCCGCGCCGGCGGGGCTTCTGATCTGGCTGCTTGCCAATCTCGCGCCGCACGGCACGCCGCTTCTGCAAAGCGCCGCCGCGCTGCTGGACGCGCCCGGAAGGCTCCTCGGCATGAGCGGCGCCGTTCTGCTTGCCTTTCTCCTCGGCAGCCCTGCCAACGAGCTGGTGCTGCCGATCCTAATGATGATCCTGACCTCCGGCAGTCTCTTCGGCGCGGAGAGCACCGCCGCCATGTCGCATATTCTGGGCGAGGCGGGATGGACGTGGCGGCAGTCGCTGTGCACAATTGTTTTCTTCCTCTTCCACTGGCCGTGCACGACGACGCTTCTGACTGCCTACCGCGAAACGAAAAGCAAAAAATGGACGCTGCTCGCCGCCGTCCTGCCGACGGCGTTCGGCTGTGTGCTCTGCGCGGCAATCCATCTGATTTTGCGCCTTTTCTCGTAGAAAAGATTGCAAATGTGGGCTTCCTGCGGTATAATATTTGCAAATTCCAAACAAAAGAGGGAAACTATGAAAGCGATCATTACCGTCAACGCCGCCGATACGGTGGGCATCATCGCCTTTATCAGCGCCTATCTCGCGCAGCACAACGTCAATATCCTCGACATCAGCCAGACGATCATGCAGAACTATTTCGTCATGATCATGCTGATCGACTTTGAGAAGGCGGATTTGCCCTTCGACGAGCTCCAGAAGGGACTGAAGGAAGAGGGCGAGCGCCGGAGCGTGGTCATCCGCGTTCAGCGTGAGGACATCTTCAACGCCATGCATCGGATCTGAGGCGGTGAGCGTATGAATCTGATCAACAAGGACGATATTTTACAGGTCATTGCAATGATCGAGTCGCAGCACCTCGATATCCGCACGATCACGATGGGCATCTCTCTGCTCGACTGTATCGACCCGGACGTCGACCGCTGCTGCGAAAAGGTCTACGGCAAGATCACAACGCTTGCAAAGGACCTCGTGAAGACAGGCGAGGACATCGAGCACGAGTACGGTATTCCCGTGGTCAACAAGCGCATTTCCGTCACGCCGATCTCGCTGATCGGCGGGAGCTTCGACGAGGCGGGCTACCTCCGCCTCGCGCTGACCTTGGACCGCGCGGCAAAGGCGGTCGGCGTGAACTTCATCGGCGGCTACACCGCGCTGGTGCAGAAGGGCATGACGAAGGGCGACCGCGCCTTCCTCGCCAGCATCCCGCGGGCGCTCGCGCAGACCGAGCGCGTCTGCTGCAGCGTCAACGTCGGCTCGACCAAGGCGGGCATCGACATGTCCGCCGTCAAGCTCATGGGCGAGGCGGTCAAGCAGACTGCCGCGCTGACCGCGCAGGACAGCGGCATCGGCTGCGCGAAGCTGGTCGTGTTTGCCAACGCGGTGGAGGACAACCCCTTCATGGCGGGCGCGTTCCACGGCGTCGGCGAGGCGGAGTGCGTCGTTAACGTCGGCGTTTCCGGCCCCGGCGTGGTGGCGAACGCGCTGAAAACCTGCAAGGGCAAGCCCTTTGACGAGGTTGCGGAGACGATCAAGAAGACTGCGTTCCGCATCACCCGCATCGGTCAGCTCGTCGCGAAAGAGGCGAGCAAGCGCCTCGGCGCGTCGTTCGGCATCGTCGATCTCTCCCTCGCGCCCACGCCCGCCCGCGGCGACAGCGTGGCGGAGATTTTAGAGCTGATGGGTCTGGAACGCTGCGGCACGCACGGCACGACGGCGGCGCTCGCCCTCCTGAACGACGCGGTCAAAAAGGGCGGCGTGATGGCGTCGTCCCACGTCGGCGGCCTGTCCGGCGCGTTCATTCCCGTGTCCGAGGACGCGGGCATGATCGCCTCGGCGGAGAGCGGCTGTCTGCAATTAGACAAGCTGGAAGCCATGACCTGCGTCTGCTCCGTCGGTCTGGATATGATCGCCGTCCCGGGCGACACGAGCGCGGCGACGATCTCCGCGATTATCGCGGACGAGTGCGCCATCGGGATGATCAACAACAAGACGACGGCGGTGCGCATCATCCCCGTCCCCGGCGCGAAGGTCGGCGACCGCGCGGAGTTCGGCGGCCTGCTCGGCAGCGCGCCGGTGATGACGGTGCATCCCGAGAGCGCGGAAGAATTCATCTCCCGCGGCGGCCGCATCCCCGCCCCCATCCACAGCCTGCGGAACTAAACAACTTAGCATATAAAAGCCGGAACGGCGGTCGCTGTACGCGACCGCCGTTCCGGCTATATACGTAAACTATTCTCTGCGTGCATCTAAGTTTTCCGCGTTCTTGATTCCCTCAGCAATCAGGGCTTTTATGTCGCGCTTGCCGCTTCCGGTCAGTTTGAATGACGTTGTACCTTTGTGTATCCTAAAGAACAGTTTGCCGCCAAGCTCTTCTCCGAATTCTCGTTCGCATCGCTGCCTTGCAAGCCGCAGCTCGTCCTTCGGATTCTTTCGGCAGCCCGGCAGGAATTCAACATGCGCAACAAATCGGTCATCAACGCGTACCACTTCGCAGGAAAGAAACGCCTTGCTTTTCAGTATTTCATCGGCAATTCTGAACGGGGGAACAGACTGCCCGTCGTCCAGAATACGATTGCGCATATACACCTTGCCGTGCTTGTCCATATAACCGTAAACGCTCATGTCTCCCCAAACCTGCCCGCTGCTGTCCGAGAGGAAGAACGCTTTTGTAGCGGCAGGATCGTTTTTGTAGCACTTCATGGTACACGGGGAGTTTGCCGCAAGTCGTCCAACCTGATTGGCTCCAAGCCGATTTCCGGCGGCGTCCAAAACGGCGACCTCGACAAAATCAAACGGCGTCATGCCGTACCGCTTTTCTGAAGACGGTTTGAGCGTGAAATTCGTCGCTGCCCGAAACAGGCGGTACAGGATTGAGCCGTGTTCGCAGTCTCCGCCTGCAACGCTGAAACACAAAGGAGAGAACGGAAGATGGTGTATATCCCGACCTGCGGCGGCCTTCCGCAATGCTCTGTTCAAATAGCGCTCTTCATTCCCGCTCAATTCTTCTCCGACCGCAAAGGCAAACAGAAGAAATGTGAGTTTTGTGTGCTTGTATTCCACCTCTGTACGAAGCCGCTTAAATGCAGTGATCCAAAAGCTACGGGTCGCGCTTACAAAATTCGGCTTATTCAGCAGCAAGGCATCAAGGAAAAAGTGTTCGTTGTAAACGGGCTCCATTGCCAGTACTGCACCCTGCATAAGCGTATCTGATATGCTGGAAATCAGATCTGTATTGGAGTGCGGCGGAATCATCGCCAAGCCGCGAATCTTTTTGAACTTCATGCCATGCATGACGTCCGGATCATGGAATCTGCCGATCACGCAAAAGCTGCGAACGCGCTGGACGATTGCTTTGGGGCGTAAGGCGTTTGTTGACCCACTTGTATAAGTTATTGTGAATTCATCGTCCAGATAAACTGGTTCAATCATAGAAAGTGCGCGATTCTCTCCCTTTTGGATATAATCGTAGAACCAGATAGATTTTTGATTAATGACGGTCCACTTATCAACACTGCTTACAAAACTAATCAACCCACTTCCTTCAATGCTCTCTGCACTCCGGTTTGAAGGCAATGAGTCACTTAAGGAGCATAATACATACGTGTCAAGTTCAGTACATTCAATTGCAGAATGAATTATTGAGAAATAGTTGTCTTGGAAAAAACCTACATTTGAATCACAATGCTCAACGATTTCTTTTATATAGTCTAATGGAAAACTAGCACTAAACACATTGATTTTTGCCCCGAGCATACTGGCAGCACCCATGACATAGAGCAATTCGGGAGTGTTTGATAAACAAACGGGAATCTCTGTACCCTTTTTCACACCACTTAACTGCAACGCGCTTGCAAGTGTTTTCATTTTTTCGAATACGATCTTGTAAGAAATGCTGTTTCCCCGATAGAAAAGGGCTGTATCTTGAAGGTTTGCAATGTTTCGCAAATATAGCTCCTCGTACCAAGAGTGATTATGGTTTTGCTCAAATTCTTGAATGATTCTCTTCACATTGTTCTTTTTCATACTAACAGCCTCTTTTAACAACAAAAAAGTGCGCAGCCGAAGCCGCGCACCGAAAAATGCAGGACTTCGATTTGCTACCACACAAACTTTTGACAAACCTCACGGAGACGCCAAAACAGAAGTCCGCATTTTTACCGAGATAAAAATGTGACTCCGTGAAGATTTGTCATATTCAGTTTGTGTGGTAAGTCAATCCTACCATAGAACCGAAGAAAAATCAAGACAAAGGGGAAAACAATGCAGCAAGCTATTTAGCAACGCCGCAGGGTCGGAACATTCCAACCCTGCGGCGTTGCTGCGTTTTTCGAGGCGCGCCTCCAAACCGCTTCGGGTACCCTTGCATCTCTCTGGGAGGGAGACTGTCAATCCCTCCGTCTGCCTAACGGCAGCCAAAGCCTCCCTTTACACAAGGGAGGCTTTGGCTCTGTCCATAATACGAAGTAAATAGCAAATCCGCAACGGACGGATTGCCACGCCGCCGTGCGGCGGCTCGCAATGACAAGGTCGGGGACGTTGCGGCATAAAAAACAGGCGACTGAGAATTCAGTCGCCTGTTTTATATCAGTTCAAAGTGTTCCAATGCTTTCCGTATGCCGTCGTCGTCGCAGTCGGCGGTCACGTAGTCCGCGGCGGCGAGACAGTCGGGCGTGGCGTTGCCCATCGCGACGCCGATGCCGGCGGCGCGGAGCATTTCCACGTCGTTCTCCGAGTCGCCGAAGGCGATGCACTCGTCGGACGAAATGCCGTAGCGCCGCAGAATCTCCAGCATGGCGCTGCGCTTGCCGCCGTCGGCGGAGATGATGTCGTGCCCGCAGGCGTACCATTGCGTCATGCGGCTGGTCGGCGCGCAGGGCATGACGGCGGGCATCTCCTCGCGGGTGAGGAAGAGGACGATCTTGTAGATCGGCTTGGAGAGCATACCCCGCAGGTCGCCGAGCTCAGGCGGCTGCGTGTGGATCGCCTCCATCGCCCGCAGGACGCGCGCGTTGTGGCAGTTCATCACGCTGCGCTCCGCGCTGACCATCCAGCACGCGCAGCCGTTCCGCTCCGCCCAGTCGAGCACGGCTTCCGCTTCGTTCGGGTCGAGCGGCTTGCCGTAGAGCAGCGAGCCGTCGGCGGCGTAGGCGTCCTGCCCGTTGTTGGTCAGCAGTCCGTCGAATTCCAAGCCGTCGAGCAAATGCTCGGACCAAATCTCAAACTTCGATCTGCCCGTCGCGACGAAGCACTTCACGCCGTTTGCGCGGAGGCGTTCCAGCGCGGGCTTCGTCGACGGGGGATAGACCTTTCGCTTCAGCGAGACGAGCGTCCCGTCGATGTCGAAAAACGCCGCCTTGATCATAGGGCAAGGATTTCGACCCGATCATCCTTCGCCGTCAGCTTGATCTGGGAGATCGGGTGCTCATAGCTGTCGATCATCCGCTCGGCGACGCCGTCCTCGATCTCGCGCTGGATGGTGCGGCGGAGATTGCGCGCGCCGTAGGTGACGGAGTAGGACTTTTTGACGAGGTAGTCGATGATATTGTCGTCCCAAGTCAGGTTGACACCGTGCTCGGCAAGATTGTCCTTGAGCTCGCCGAGCATGATGGCTGCGATGCCGCGGAAGTTCTCCTCCGTCAGGCGGTTGAAGCAGATGATCTCGTCGACGCGGTTGATGAATTCGGGGCGCAGGAATTCGCGCAGCGCCTTCATAGCCTTCTCCTTCGTCTGCTCGGACACGCTGCGTCCGAAGCCGACGGAGCCGTCCTTGCGGTCGGAGCCTGCGTTGGAGGTCATGACGATCACGGTATTCTCAAAGTTCACGACGCGACCCTGCGCATCGGTGATGCGACCGTCGTCAAGAATTTGCAGCAGGACGTTCAGCACGTCGGGATGCGCCTTTTCCAGCTCGTCGAAGAGGACGACGGAGTATGGCTTGCGGCGGATCTTCTCGGTGAGCTGTCCCGCCTCGTCGTAGCCGACATAGCCGGGAGGCGAGCCGATCAGCTTGGAGACGGAGTGCGGCTCCATATACTCCGACATATCCAGCCGCACAAGGCTGTCCACGGAGTCAAAGAGCTCGTCTGCAAGGCGCTTGACCAGCTCCGTCTTGCCTACGCCCGTCGAGCCGACGAAGATGAAGGAAACGGGGTGCTTCTTCGTGGCGATGCCAACGCGGTTGCGGCGGATCGCCCGCGTGACCGCCTCCACCGCCTCGTCCTGCCCGACGATGTGCTTTTTCAGCCGTTCGTCCAGCGTGCGCAGCTGCTCATATTCCTGCGCGCGAATTTTGCTCGCGGGAATCTTCGTCCACATTTCGATAATACGCGCCAGATTCTCAATCGTGAGCTGCGGGGCGGGCTTCGCCTCCAGCGCCGCGATCTCCTCCTCCAGCCGCAGAACGTTCGAGCGCAGGATCGCAAGGCGCTCGTAGTGCTCGTTCTCGGTGTCCTCGGTGAGCATCTTGATCTCCAGCTCGTAATCCGCCTTTTCCTTGCGCTTTTCGGCAAGGTCGGAGATGGACTTCGTGTGGAGGTTGAGGTCGGAGCAAGCCTCGTCCAAGAGGTCGATTGCCTTGTCGGGCAGGTATCGGTCGGTGATATAACGCTCGGAGAGGATGACCGCCTGCCGCGCGATCTCCGGCGTGACCTTGACGCCGTGATAGCTTTCGTAGTAGTGCGCGACGCCGCGGATGATCTCAATCGCCTCGTCGAGCGACGGCTCGGCGACCGTGACCGGCTGGAAGCGCCGCTCCAAGGCGGCGTCCTTTTCGATATACTTGCGGTATTCAGAGAAGGTCGTCGCGCCGATGACCTGGATCTCGCCGCGGGAGAGGGCGGGCTTGAGAATATTCGCCGCGCTCATGGAGCCCTCGGCGTCGCCCGCGCCGACGAGGTTGTGCACCTCGTCAATGACGAGGATGATGTTGCCGCACTGCTTGACCTCGCCGATCAGGCTTTTCATGCGGCTTTCAAACTGCCCGCGGAACTGCGTGCCCGCGACCAGCGCGGTCAGATCGAGCAGATACACCTCCTTGTCGCGGAGCTTGAAGGGAACGTCGCCCGCGGCGATGCGCTGCGCCAGACCCTCCGCGATGGCGGTTTTGCCGACGCCCGGCTCGCCGATCAGGCAGGGGTTGTTCTTCTGTCGGCGGTTGAGAATCTGCACGACGCGCTCCGTCTCGACCTGCCTGCCGATGATCTTGTCCAGCGCGTGCTCGCGCGCCTTCGCGGTCAAATTCTGGCAGTACGTGTCGAGGAACTTGTGCTTCTGCTTCTTGGGCTTTTCCTGCGGCTCCTTCGCCTTTTCCTTGGATTCCTCCTTCGGAATCAGATCGTCCGCCTTGCCGAAAAGTCTGCTCATGTTGGGGAAGGTCGCGGTGCGGCTGCCGATGTCGTCCTCGTCCTCCGCGTCTTCGCTTTCGGGCGCCATCATCGCCATCATTTCGTTGTTCAGACCGTCAAGGTCCTCGTCCGTGATGCCCATGCGCTCGACGATCTCGTCGACCTGCTTCACGCCGAGCTCCTTGGCGCATTTCAGACAGAGTCCCTCCGTGGAGCTCTTGCCGTTTTCGACCTTCGTAATAAAGATAACAGCGACGTTTTTCTGACATCTGCTGCAAAGTGTCGGTTTCATAGGGATTCCTCCTTTATTCGGGGATATATAGAACTGCGCTGTAGCCGGTCAGACACATCGCCGTGCCGTCCGAGCGCACGAGGGCGACCTGCCAGCCTGCGTTTTCCGTACTGCCGCAGGTCTGCAGGGAGCGGTCGCAGATGCGAAGCTCCCGATCCGTCAGAATGCTGACGTAATCCTCACAGACGCTCAGGTGCAGCACGGCGCCGCCGATTTCCGTATATGCCAGCTCTTTGCCCTGCGCGTCGAGCAGGACGACGGCGCTGCCGCCGGAGAGCAGGTCGTAGGCGGCGGCGGTCATGCCGTCGGCAAAGCGGTAGGCGGACAGGCTGCCCGTCTGCATAGCGTATTCGCGCAGGAGCTTGCCGTCTGCGGTGAAGAATTGCAGGCTGCTTTCACCGACGGCGCAGACCGTGCTGTTGCCCGTGAACGCCATGTCGTAGATGATCTGCGCGTCTAATGAGAGCTCTGCGGGCGCGTCTTCGCTGTCGGTCGCAAAGAGCAGACCGGCGCTTGCAAAGCGAATATCCTCCTGACCGAGCGCGCTCACGGCGAGGTAATCTGCGTCGGGGGAGAGCGCGCAGGCGTTCAGATAGCGGCTTTTGGAGTCGTGCCGGAACAGCGGCGCGCCCTTTACGGAATAGACCTGCACGACGGCGCGGCAGCCGTCGCCCTCCGTCAGGACGGAAACCGCGCCGTTTTGCGCGACCTCCGCGTCATAGATGCGTCCGTCCGCATGTAGGGAGAACAGCTCCTTGCCGTCCTTGGCAAGCAGGGAAAGCTGCGTGCCGCCGATCTCATAGCAGAGGATGTAGTCTCCTGCTGCCTTGAGCGCGGGATCGCGGTACGGCGCGCCGACCCGAAAAAGCTGCTTGCCGTCCGCGCCATAGGCACAGACGCCCTCCTGCGAGGCGGTACAGAGACGGTCCTCCGCGATCACGCACGCGCCTGCGTCGGGCACGCTGACGGAAAAGAGCGCATAGTGCTTGCCGGAATAGCGAACAAAGCGCTTCAGTCCGTCCAGCGCCGAGGTTTGCGCCCAGAGGTACCAGACAAGGAACAGCAGAATCACGAGCGCGATCGCAGCAAAGAGCAGCCAGCGGCGACCGACCTTTTTCTCGGCTTCAGCGGACATGGAAGGACACCTCCCCGTCGTTATACCACAGCTGCGTCAGATACAGCCCGCCGGGCGGCACAGTGGGACCTGCCGCGGTGCGGTTTCCGCTGTCCAGAATCGCGCCGATCTGCTCCGGCTGGATTTTACCCTCCGCGGCGTAGACGACCGTGCCGGTCATGGCGCGCGCCATGTTGTAGAGAAAGCCGTTCGCGCAGATGCGGAGCAGGAGCAGATTGCCCTGCCGTTCGACCTCGAAATGGTGCACCGTGCGCACGGTGGACTTCACATCCGTGCCGACCGAGCGGACGGCGGCGAAGTCATGGGTGCCGACGAACTGCGAGGCGGCTGCCTGCATGACCTTCTCGTCCAGACGCTTGGGGTAGAACCACGCGCGCTGCACGTAAAACGGATCGCGGATATGCGAGTTATAGATTTGATAGGTATATTCCTTGCGCACGCAGGAGCCGATGGCGTTGAAGCCGTCGTGCACCTGCATTGCGTCGTAAACGACGATATCGTCGGGAAGATGCGTGTTGAGCGCGTAGGGAAGCCGGTCGCAGGGGATCGAGGACTCGGTGCGGAAATTGGCGACGTAGACGCGCGCGTGAACGCCCGCGTCGGTGCGCCCGCAGCCGGTCAGATGCACCTTATGCCCGACAACCGCGGCAGCCGCTTCTTCCAGCGTCTGCGCGACGGAGCGGGCGTTCTTCTGCACCTGCCAGCCGTGATAGGCGGAGCCGTCATATTTCAGAAACAGAGCAATATTCCGCACGGAAACCTCCTATAGTGTAAACTGTCGCAGGACGATGACGCCCGCGAGCAGCGCGGCGCCGAGCAGCAGACACAGCGCGTCGCGCGCGTGCCAGCGAAGCTGCTTCAGCTTCGTTCGACCCTCGCCGCCGTGATAGCAGCGGCACTCCATGGCGGTCGCCAGCTCGTCCGCCCGGCGGAACGCGCTGACGAACAGCGGGACGAGAATGGGAATCAGCGCTTTGGCACGGCGGAAGACGTTTCCTGTTTCAAAATCCGCGCCGCGTGCCTTCTGCGCAGAAATGATCTTGTCGGTTTCTTCAATCAGCGTGGGGATGAAGCGGAGCGCGATGCTCATCATCATCGCCAGCTCGTGAACGGGAAAATGAATCTTCTTCAGCGGCGAGAGCAGAGACTCCAGACCGTCCGTCAGTGCGATCGGCGAGGTGGTATAGGTCAGCAAAAAGGTCCCCATGACGAGCAGCATGATGCGCAGCACGAGGAAAAAAGCGTTCTGAACGCCCTCGACCGTGATCTTAAAGATCCAAAACTCGACGAGCACGCGCCCATCGGTATAAAAAAGGTTGATGACCGCCGTGAAGAGGATAATGACGATCAGCGGCTTGAGACCCTTGAAGAGCGCCTTCGGGCGAATCCTCGAAAGGGCGACCGCGGTGATCAGAAAGGCGAGCATCAGCCCGTAGGAAACAAACCATTTACACAGGAAGAGCGCGACGATGTAGAGCAGGGTCATCAGCAGCTTCGCGCGCGGGTCGAGACGGTGAACGACCGTATTTCCCGGGAAATACTGACCGAGCGTAATGTCCTTCAGCATCCTATGCGCCTCCCTTCAGGCGCAGAAGCTGCTTCAGAGCGCCTTCTACGGTGTAGGTGGCAGGATCGACGGGAAGACCGAGCTCGTGAAGGCGCAGAAAGAGGGAGGTGACCTGCGGGACGGTCAGACCGATTTGCTGCAAACGCTCTGCGTTCTCGAAGACCTGCGCAGGCGTGCCGAGCATTTCGATCTGCCCCTCGTTGAGCACGAGCAGTCGGTCCGCCATCATAGCGACGTCGTCCATGGAGTGGCTGACCATGAGCACGGTCGCGCCGGTCGCCTTCTGATAGGCGCCGATGTTTTCCAGCAGGGAGCTGCGGGCGGCGGGATCGAGCCCGGCGGTCGGCTCGTCGAAAACGACGATCTCCGGTTCCATGGCGATCACGCCGGCAATGGCGACGCGCCGCTTCTGCCCGCCGGAGAGGTCGAAGGGGGATTTGTCCAGTGAAGCGGGGTTCACGCCGGCAAAGTCCGCGGCGCGCAGGACGCGTTCCTTGATCTCCGGCTCGCTCAACCCCATGTTCTTCGGACCAAAGGCGATGTCCCGAAAGACCGTGTCCTCAAAAAGCTGGTATTCCGGATACTGAAACACCAGTCCGACGCGAAAGCGCGCCCGGCGGGTCGTCTGCTTGTCCTTCCAGATGCTCTCGCCGCCGAGCAGCACGTCGCCGCACGTCGGCTTGAGCAGACCGTTCAGATGCTGGATCAGGGTGGACTTACCGGAGCCGGTATGCCCGATCACACCGAGAAACTCGCCCTTCTCCACGGCGAAATCCATATGTTTGATCGCGTCGTGCTCGAACGGCGTTCCGACGCTGTAGGTATGGCAGAGGTCGCGGACCTCAATGATTGCAGCCAAATGTGTTTCCTCCCGTGGTCAAGCCTTCGCCGTGAAACGGCTGTAAAGTGCCTGCGCACATTCTTCTGTGGAAAGAGCGTCCGGCGGCAGGTCGAAGCCCGCCTCGTTCAGCTCGTGGATGATCTGTGTCGTCGCCGGAACGTCCAGTCCGGCGGATTTGAGCAGCTCGACCTGCGTGAATACCTGCTTCGGGGTGCCGTCCGTCAGGATACGGCCCTCTTGCAGAACGATCACGCGGTCGGCGCGGATGGCCTCGGTCATGTGATGCGTGATCAGAATGACCGTGATGCCGTTTTCGCGGTTGAGCGTTTCAATGGTGCGCATCACGTCCTCACGGCCGTGCGGGTCGAGCATGGCAGTCGGCTCGTCGAGCACGATACAGCGCGGCTGCATGGCGATCACGCCGGCGATGGCGATGCGCTGCTTCTGACCGCCGGAGAGCAGATGCGGCGCGTGGGTGCGGTAGTCGTACATGCCGACGGCGCGCAAGGCGTTGTCCACCCGCCTGCGGATCTCCTCCGAGGGAACGCCGAGATTCTCCGGCGCAAAGGCGACGTCCTCCTCCACGACGTTAGCGACCATCTGGTTGTCGGGATTCTGGAAGACCATGCCGACGGTGCGGCGAATCTCCAGCAGCAGCGCCTCGTCTTTTGTGTCCATGCCGAACACGGAAACGCTGCCGCCCTCCGGCAGCAGAATGGCGTTGCACTGCTTGGTAAGGGTGGATTTGCCGCAGCCGTTGTGACCGAGGACGGCGACAAAGCTGCCTTCTTCGATATTCACGTTCAGCCCGTCAAAAACCGGATGCGGATTGCCGCCGTTCTGGGACGGGTAGGTGAAGTGCAGCTCCTGCACGGAGATGGCGTTGCCCATTTGCGTGTTACCTTTCAGAGGTTGTCCAGCGACCGGTCGCGCCGCAGGGGAGTACCAGTCCGCTGCCGGCGACGGGCAGTCCGAGCTCGTCGGAAACCGTGCCGCCGCCGTACTTCGGCGTGACGACGCTGTCGAGCAGACAGGTCAGCACCGAGGGCGCAAGTCCTGTGGTGTAGGAATTGATGATGAAGAACAGGGGATCGTCGGACAGCACGCCCGCGACCAGTTGAAGGAAGGGATAGAGATCCTTTTCCAGCTTCCAGATCTCGCCCGACGGACCTCTGCCGTAGGAGGGCGGGTCCATGATGATCGCGTCGTAGCGTCTGCCGCGCTTGATCTCGCGCTCGACGAACTTCGCGCAGTCGTCGATGATCCAGCGGATCGGCGCGTCGGACAAACCGGAGGCGGCGGCGTTTTCCCGCGCCCACGCGACCATGCCCTTTGCCGCGTCCACATGGCAGACGGATGCGCCCGCCTTGGCGGCGGCGAGCGTCGCCCCGCCCGTATAGGCGAACAGATTCAGCACGCTGACCGGTCTGCCGGCAGCCTTGATTTGCGCGTCAATGAAGTCCCAGTTGGCTGCCTGTTCGGGGAACACGCCGGTGTGCTTGAAATTCATGGGCTTGACGTTGAAGGTCAGCTCGCGGTAGCGAATCTGCCAGCGCTCCGGCAGGTGGTGCTGCGACCACTGCCCGCCGCCGCTGCTGGAGCGGGCGTAGCGGGCATCGAAGCTGCGCCAGTGCGGGTCGCGCTTCGGCGTCGCCCAGATGACCTGCGGATCGGGACGCACGAGGTAATACTTGCCCCAGCGCTCCAGCTTCTCGCCGTCGGAGGTGTCGAGCACCTCGTAGTCCTTCCAGTTTTCAGCGATCCACATAGCCCTACCTCACACGATGATCTTCCGGCGGTACCAGTCGTCGTCGCCTTGCGGAGGCAGGAAGAGATCGGGCTCCGTCGGCGGCTCGGTGACCGGCTCGGTGGTATCCTCAGTCGGCTCGGTCGGCTCGGTCGGTTCGCTGCTTTCCTCAGTCGGGTCGGTGCTTTCGGCTGTGGTTTCTTCTGTGTGGACGTCGCAGACTGCCTTCTGGTCTTCGGGATCGTAGATGAAGGAGCAGTGATTCTTCACGTCCTCGTCCCAAGCGCGATCCTTGAGGATCATGCCGACCTCCTCTACCGTGTTGCCCTCGACGTGTTCGCAGAATTCATTTGCAATCTTGCCGCTCTCCTTGCAGACCTTGACGAGCACGTGGCAGTCGCAGTAGCCGCTCGGCACGTCGCTGCCGAAGAGGCGGACGGAAACGGTACGGTCCTTGCCGTCGCGGAGGTCCTTCTTGCATGCCTCCGTCGCGAGCTTGCCGCAGTCGGCACAGAGCGTGTACCAGCCCATGTCCGCATAGGGAAAATCGCGGTATTCGAGATTCGCATGCAGCGGGTCCATGACCTGCCGCCACATGACGATCGCGGGGTTCGTCCAAGAGTTCGAGAGAATGACCTGCTCCGGCTCGTCGTAGCCGCACCAGACGACGGCGGTGTAGTAGGGCGTGTAGCCCGCGAACCAGCGCGTCTGGTTGTTGCCGGAGGTGCCGGTCTTGCCGGCGACGGCGACGTTGTTCTTGTACGCCGGGGTGCCGGTGCCGTAGGAAACGGCGTCCTTGAGCAGATTGTTGATATAGAAGTTCGCCTTTTCGCCGATGGCGGTGTGGCTTTCCTGCTGATTGTCCAGAATGACGTTGCCCTCAGGGTCGACGACCTTGGTGTAGGTGCGCGCTTCGCGGAAGACGCCGCCGTTGGGGAAGGTGGCGTACGCCTGCGTCATTTCGCGCACGGTCAGACCGAAGGTCAGCTCGCCCAGCGCCAGCGGGGCGTAGGCAATGTCGGAGTAGTGCCTGCCGCCGATCTCCAGATCGTCCACCAGCGTGGTAATGCCCATCTTCTGGGTGAGGAAGTTGTAGCTGTTTTCCAGACCGAGCGCGTTGAGCGTGCGGACAGAGATCGTGTTCAAAGAGCTCGTCACGCCGCGCTGCACGAGGCAGTGACCGCTGTAGGTTCTCGAATCGTTCTGCGGCCAGCTGCTGTCCTCGTAGAACGGGGAGTCGTCGAAGACCGTCGCCGGGGTGATGACGCCGGCGTCCAGAGCGGGAGCGTAGACGGAAATGGGCTTGATCGAGGAGCCGGTCGGCAGCTTGCTCTGCGTCGCGCGGTTCAGAGAGAGACTGTTGGTTTTTTCGCCGACGCCGCCGGACATGGCGATGATGTCGCCGGTCTCGTTGTCGATCAGCACGACGGCGGACTGGAGCTGCTGCGTGCTGACGGTGTCCGGCACGTTGTCCGGATTTTCATAGACGCGGTCGATGATCTCCTGCGCGGCAGGATCAATTGTGGCGTAGATGCTGTAGCCGCCGGTGAGCAGCTTCTGCACGGCAGCCAGCTCGCTCAGGTCGTACTTTTCGCACAGATCGTTCACAACGTCGCGGTAGATGGTGTCAACGAAATAGGAGTAGGCGTTATTGCTGTCCACGGCGTAGTTCTGCGTGCCGCAGTCGGGGCAGTAATAAGCGCCGTCTTGCTTGGAATACGCGCTGCGCGGACCGTCGAAGCCGCAGACGCCGCAAAGATATTTCTTTTCGTCGTAACGACCGTTGTGGAAGGACAGTTCCTGCCCCTTGGCGGCGGCGTATTCGTCGTCATCCAGATAGCCCTGCTCATGCATTTGACTGAGGATAATGCGCTGGCGGTTGCCGTTGCCCTCCGGATTGACGTAGGGATCATAGAGGGAGGGGTTGTTCGTGATGGCGATGATCGAGGCGCATTCGGCAGGCGTGAGCTCGCCCACGTTCTTGCCAAAGTAGACCTCCGCCGCGCTCTGCACGCCGTAGCAGCCCTCGCCGAGGTAGATCGTGTTGAGATACCACTCCATGATCTCGTTCTTGGAATAGTATTCCTCCACCGCCATGGCGCGGAAGATTTCCTGCACCTTGCGGTTGACGGTCACGTCGTCGTCGTGCGAGAGGTTTTTGATCAGCTGCTGGGTGATGGTGGAGGCGCCGTAGGAGGAGTCGCCGCCGACGAAGTTGCGCACGGCGGAGAGCGTTCTGATCCAGTCGACGCCGTCATGCTCCATGAAGCGCTTGTCCTCGATCGCAACCGTCGCGTGTATGAGATCCTGCGGAATCTCATCGAAGCTGACCCAGATACGGTGCTCCGAGGCGTAGAGCTGCTGCAGCTCGCGGTATTCGCCGGTCTCTCTGTCCTTGTAGTAGATGATCGAGGTCTGCGCCAGCGAAATGTCGTCAAGCGCGAGATTCTCCGCGTATTCGTACGCCTTCGGGATGACGTCGGACTTCAGATAGGTCGTGAACTTCACAAAGAAGATCACGCCGGCGACCGACGCGACGAGCGCGAATGTCACCGCGACGATTAGCGCGCAGAGCACCACCTTTCCGAGAATATCCAAAACGACGCGGCCGATGCGCCATGCAATATGCGGTTGCTTTGCGGGTTTACGGGACTGTCGAGCCATAGTTGACCTCCTCATTTCCGTAAGAGTTTCTATTCTGTCGGCGCTGTCCGCAGACAAGGCGTTTGCAGGACATACCAACCTATTATCCCTATCTATATAATTATATCACGCTTGTCAAATGCTTATCAGCGCAAATTTTGTTTGATATTTTATGTTTTTTGCGGGAAACTACCATACGGGTGATCAAAATGAATTTGTTTTCCAAACGGAACGTCGCACAGCACATCGTTTCTCTTTTTCTTTGCCTTTTTGCGGGCTTTCTGATCTTCGAGCAGAACGGGTATCTCGCAATTAAAAACACCGACGACGGCACGGTCTATCGCACGGAGTTCCGGATCGAGCTGCTGCCGCCTTCCGACCGCGCCCTGCTTGAGGCGGGGATCCGGTGCGAAACGCCCTCCGACGCGGCGCGCGTGTTGGAAAATTTCAACTCCTGACCGGCTGCCGCCCGATTTCCACTTGATTTTCGCCTCCGCCGGGGGTAAAATAGAAGCAGAAAGAAACGGGAGGCAAAGCCATGGATCAGGATTACGGCGCGAATATCATTTCCATCACCGACGAAGACGGCGTAGAGTACGAGCTTGAGGTGCTCTCCAGCGTGACCTACAAGGGCGCGGAGTACCTCGCCCTGACGCCTGCCGACGCGGACGACGACGCGGAGGAGCTGGAGGTCAGCATTCTCAAATCCGTGATGGACGGCGACGAGCCGATTCTGGTCGCGGTCGAGGATGATGACGAGCTGGAAACGGTTTACGATCTTCTGATGCAGAACATCTTCGACGACGACGGGGACGACGGGGAGGACGAGGAATCCTGACGCCCCTTTGACGCAGACCGAAAAGCAAAGTTCCCTGCCGGGTGCGTGATAGCTTCTTTTAAACCCACATCATATGATAGGGATGTCGGACTTCCGCTCCGGATTGCAGGCCTCCCGCTTTGGCTATGACCGTAAGCGGACGTTGGAAGCAGCTAAGGACCGGAGAGACAACCCACCTGCCCGTTCGTGCAGGTTATAAACGGAGCTACACGGCCACGGCGGGGCTGAAACAAGCTGACACAGGGGAATCTCCCTGTGTCTTTTTTCACATTATTTTCACTTTCCACTTGAAACTTGCGGACAATGTCGTTATAATGTATGATGTTGTACGTTCGGAATCCGTTCCGGACAGATCCCAAACAAATGAGAGGTAATAAACATGAGCGCTTCCAGTTCGAGAAAAAAGCGTCAGGAGCAGGCGAAGCTGCCCGCTGCCCAGACGAAAAAGCAAAAGAAGAAGCTGTCGCAGGGTTGGATTTTCGGCATCTGCATCTGCTTGGTCATCGCCCTTCTGGTCGGCGGCGTTTTGATCTACCGCGCGGTGAAGAACAACCGCACCGTCCTGACCGTCGGCGATCACGACGTCAGCGTGAAGGAATTCAACTATTTCTATAACAGCACCGCCAATAATCTCGGCTCCTACGCGTCCTATCTCGGCATTGAAACGGGCAAGCCGCTGGATGAGCAGTACGTGACTGAAAACGGCGCGATGTATCTCGGTCTGTTCGGCATCAGCTCCGACTATCTGACGGATAAGGAAGCTGTCGACGGCGCCTACGACGTCACTTGGGCGCAGCTGATCGCTTCCGCCGCGAAGGATACCGCCGTTTCCGCCTACGCGATCTACAACGAGGCGATGGCTGCCGGCTACGAGATCGACGAACATCTGGAGAGCGAGATCGAGGAGTCCATGGAGACCATGCAGGGCTATGCGGATACCAACGGCGAGTCGCTCAACCACCTGATCGAGCGCGTCTTCGGCTCCGGCTGTTCCGCGAGCGGCTACCGCGACTATCTGACGGTCATGCACGTTGCAAGTCATTATCCCTCCGGTCTGCGTTATGACGCCGACCAGATTGCCGCGCGCTTTGAAGAGTCTCCCGAGGACTACACCGTCGCGACCTACTACCTGTATACTGTTACCGCCTCCTCCTTTGTAGAGGCGGATGAGGAAGGCAACAAGGCGGACCCCGGCGACGCGGAAAAGAAGCAGGCAAAGGACGACGCCAAGGCGATGGAGAAGGACTTTGACGTTACCAAGGCGACGGCACGGACCGATAACACCCGCGCCTCCGTCACCTCAAGCGTCAACGAGGACGCCGCCGCATGGCTCTTCGACACGGCGAAGGACGGCGACGTGAAGACCTTTGAGAATGATGACGGCACCACCTACTACGTTCTCAAGCTCCTTGACAAGACTGACTATCAGACGATCAACGGTCTGGAGCTCGTCATTTCCGCCGACGCCGAAGAGCTTCCCGAAGGCGAGACGCCTGCCGCCGACAAGGTCGCGGCAATCAAGGCTTCTCTGGAAGCCGACCCGTCCGAGGAAAACTTCAGAGCGCTGATGCTGAAATACGGCGCAGAGGCGGAAGACCTCGAAAATCTGACACGAGCCAACGTCGCGAGCGTCTCGAACGACGTGCTGACGTGGTATTTGGAGGAGGCTGCAGCGGGCAAGTGGATCGCGACCGAAAGCAGCGGCTCGACGATCTTCCTGTACTGCACCGGGCTCGGCGACCTCTACAGCACCGTTACCGTCACGAACGTTCTGACCAGCGAATGGTCGGAAAGCGTTGTGAACGCGGCGAAGGAGGTCTGCGGCTACGACGAGGCTGCGGCGATGTCCGCCAACGTCGGTCTGTCCTTTACCGGCAACTAAACAAACACATGGGGCGCTGCGTGCAGCGCCCCGTATTTTTGAAATAGCGGATTGTTGAGGCGTCGCTGCGCGACGGATTTGAAATCTCTTTGCCAATTCGGAAAAGCGGCAAGGAACAGAAAGTACAAAAGGGGAACAGCTATGGAACATCCGTTTCTTCGGGAGGAAATGATCCTCGGCGCGGATGCGCTCGAACGGCTCCGCCGGTCGCACGTAATCGTCTTCGGCATCGGCGGCGTCGGCAGCTACGCCGCGGAGGGGCTTGCCCGCGCGGGCGTCGGCGCGCTCACGCTGGTGGACAACGACACCGTCGGCGTGACAAATCTCAACCGCCAGCTCTGCGCGCTGCACTCCACGCTCGGCAAGCATAAATCGGACGTGATGGCGCAGCGGGTACTGGACATCAACCCCGACTGCCGCGTAACCTCCATGCCCGCGCACTACAGCGAGGAGGGCAAGGAGCGCTTCTTCGCGCGGCGGTACGATTATATCATCGACGCGATCGACCTCGTCTCGTGCAAGCTGAGCCTCATTGCGACAGCGAAGGAGCGCGGCATTCCGATCGTCAGCGCGATGGGGACGGGCAACAAGCTCGACCCGACGCGGTTCCGCATTGCGGACATTTCCAAGACCAGCGGCTGCCACCTTGCGCGCGTGATGCGAAAGGAGCTGCGCGCGCGGGGCATTCTGCACCACATGGTGCTGTTCAGCGAGGAGCTGCCTCATACGCCGCAGGAGCTGGAAGCCCCGCCGCCCGGCAGACGCAGCATTCCCGCCTCCGTTTCGTGGGTGCCGTCCTGCGCCGGGCTGATGCTCGCCGGCTACGTGGTACAAGAGCTGATAAACAATAAAAACGCAGAGTGACGAACACTCTGCGTTTTTCAGCGATCGGGACTGTAAGCCGGGTTCTGTAATCGACAGCCATCTATCTCGACGCACCGTTGCCGATGCGTTCCAGCCACCTCCCCGGAGAGGTCGGGCAGACCTTGTTCTCCTCCACGGTGTTGCTCCGAATAGAGTTTACAGCGCCGCGATGTTCCCATGCGGCGGGTGAGCTCTTACCTCGCCTTTCCACCCTTGCCGCCGGCAAACGCCGGGGCGGTTTATTTCTGTTGCACTTTTCCTGAAGTCGCCTTCGGCGGGCGTTACCCGTTATTCTTGCCCTGCGGAGCCCGGACTTTCCTCATGAGAGCGCCTTTCGGCGCAGCCACGCGGCTGTCCGTCCCGGTCGCGAAATTATTCTACTTTATTTTTCCTGTCTTGTCAAACAGATTGTTTCGGGATATAATAGAAATCAGATAATGGAAATGAGGCGCGGAGATTGAAACTCGAAGCATATTTTGAACGTCTGAAAGGGAAGAAGGTCCTCGTGCTCGGACTGGGCGTCAGCAACCGACCGCTGGTCCGGCTGCTGCTGCGCTGCGGGATCGACGTGACCGGCTGCGACCGCACGCCGCGCGAGCAGCTCGACGCGGAGGTGCTGGACTTGGAGCGCATGGGCGCGAAGCTGCATCTGGGCGAGGACTATCTCCGCAATATCACGGGCGACGTGGCGTTTCGCACGCCGGGGCTGCATCCGGACAAGCCGGAGCTGCTTGCCCTGCGCCGGGCGGGAACGGTGATCACGAGCGAGATGGAGGCGTTCTTCGCCGTCTGCCCTTGCCCGATCATCGGCGTGACCGGCTCGGACGGCAAGACGACCACTACGACGCTGATCTCCGAAATTCTGAAGCGCGCGGGGCACAAGGTCTGGCTCGGCGGCAACATCGGCACGCCGCTGCTCGACCGCGCCGACGAGATGCGCTCGGAGGACAAGGTGGTTCTGGAGCTCAGCTCCTTCCAGCTTATGGACCTGCGCAAAAGCTGCCATATCGCTGTGGTGACGAATCTCGCGCCGAATCATCTGGACATGCACAGAGACATGGCGGAGTATGTGAACGCCAAGAAGAATATCTTCCTGCGGCAGACGAAGGACGACGTGCTGATCGTCAACCATGACAACGAGCTGACCGAGGGCTTCGCCGCCGAGGCGGCGGGCACGGTGCGGCGCTTTTCCCGCAGGGAGCGCGTGGACGGCGTTTACGTTGAAAACGGCACGATCTTCCGCGACGGAACGGAGGTCCTGCGCTGTGCGGACATTCTGATCCCCGGCGTCCACAATATCGAAAACTATATGGCGGCCATCGCCGCTGTGGAGGGTATGGCGAGCGACGGGGATATCCGGTACGTCGCGAAGCACTTCGGCGGCGTGGAGCACCGCATTGAGCTGGTGCGCGTCAAGGACGGCGTTTCGTACTACAATGATTCCATCGCCTCCTCGCCGAGCCGCACGATCGCGGGACTGCGCAGCTTCCCGAGGAAGGTCATTCTGATTGCCGGCGGCTACGACAAGCACATCCCCTACGATGCGCTGGGGGCGGAGATTGCTGCGCACGTGAAGCTGCTGATCTGCACCGGCGCGACCGGCGGCAAGATTGCCGCGGCGGCGAGAGCCGTCGAGGGAACGCCGGAGATTCTGGAGATCGACGATTTTTACGAGGCGATCCGTACCGCAAGCGCGCTGGCGCAGGCGGGAGACGTCGTACTGCTGTCGCCTGCCAGCGCCGCCTTTGACAGGTTCAAAAACTTTATGGTGCGCGGCGCGGAATTCAAGAAAACGGTAATGGAGCTTTAAAATGAGAAAGAAATGCACGGCGGTCATTGTGGCTGCCGGCTCTGCCCGCAGGATGCAGGGCATCGACAAGATCATGGCACAGGTCGGCGGCAAGCCGATGCTGCTGCGGACGGCGCAGGCGCTGTGCGGAAGTAAAAGGATTGATCGCGTTGTGATCGTCACCCGCGCCGAGCTGGTGCAGGAGGCGCGGACGCTCTGCGCCGGTATGCCGAAGCTGCAGACCGTCGTGGCAGGCGGAGACAGTCGCGCCCAGTCCGTCCTGTGCGGGCTGGACGCGGTGGAAACGCCGCTGGTCGCCATTCACGACGGGGCAAGACCGCTGGTAACGAAGGAGATTATCGACGCCGCCGTTGACGCGGCGGAGGACTGCGGCGCGGCGGCACCCGCCGTCGCCGTGCACGATACGATCAAGGTAGCGAAGAACGGCGTCGTGCAGGCAACGCCCGACCGCTCGACGCTCTTTGCCGTGCAGACCCCGCAGGTTTTCGACACACGAAAAATCAAAGCGGCGATTTGTGAGGCGCTTGCCGAGGGAATGCCGCTGACGGACGACTGCTCCGCTGCGGAACTCGCGGGCATGGAGGTCTGCCTGACACAGGGCAGCGAGGAAAACTTAAAAATTACGGTGCCGTCGGATCTGCCGCTGGCGGACGCCGTTCTGAAACGGAGGGGAAGCCTGTGAGAATCGGTCACGGCTACGACGTTCACCGCCTGACGGAGGGCAGAAAGCTGATCCTCGGCGGTGTGGAGATTCCATTCGAGCGCGGGCTGGACGGTCATTCGGACGCAGACGTGCTGACCCACGCGCTGATGGACGCTCTGCTCGGCGCGGCGGGAGAGCGCGACATCGGCGTGCTGTTTCCGGACAACGATCCGCGCTATGAGGGCATTTCGAGTATGGTTCTTCTGCGGGAGGTCATGCGCCGCCTGCGGGAGAAGGGGCTGCGCGTCGGCAACGTCGACGTGACGGTGCTCGCGCAGCGTCCGAAGCTCAGAGACTATATCCCGCATATGTGCGTTCATCTGGCGCGGGAGCTGGGCGTTTCCCGTGACCGGATTAACGTCAAGGCGACGACCGAGGAAGGTCTCGGCTTTACCGGCAGGGGGGAGGGCGTCGCCTGTCACGCCGTCTGCCTGCTGGAAGAACAGGAAGGAGAACGATAATGTTCAAGAAAAAGAGAGAACCGATGCGCGCCGAAGAAGTGCAGTCCACGTGGGACAAGCTTGTGGTGACAGAGCGCACCCTGCGCAGAAACAAGAAGGTCAGCCGCATCATCCAGCCTGTCGGCACGGTCATCTTCATGTTTAACCTGCTGCTGACGACCGGAAACTTCATCCGCTTTCTCGACGTCGAACTGATCAACCGCTTTTTTGAGAAAATGCCGATTCTACCGGCGCTGGTCGAGCCGCTGCCGCGCGGCGGCTGGGGCAGCCTGATCGTCTTTTCTGTTCTGTTTACGTACATGATCCCGCTCGTCATTTGCGCGGGAATTGCAGGGCTGTTCTACTATCTCGATTATAAGAAGTACAGAAACACAAGCGAGCCGCTCAACGGCTCGGAGATTGACAAGGCGAAGGCGCTGACCAATAAGGCGGAGACCGCCTACGTTCTGCGCAAGGATATGCCGGGCTGGTCGGTCTATCCCGAAGCGGGCATCCTGACGGGTGTCTGCGCCGTACTGGTCGTCTTTGCCCTGCTGGAATTTGCGTCGAGCGATTCACCCGCGGTGCTGGAGATCGCGTTGACCTGCCTCGCGCTCCTGCTGTGCCTGTTCGTCCTGTTCTGGGTCTATGTGCTGCTGCTCAAGCTTTTCGCCGCGCTGAACGGCTTCTTCTGCTATGCGTCGAGTGAATGGACGCTCTATGAGCAGTATCAGCGCTGCGACGCCTACTGGGAGAGCGTCGACCTTGCGGAGCACAACAGCCGCCTCGAAGAACAGCGTATTCTGAACGAACGCCGCCACCGCAGAAAAACGGAGGAAACCGCGTAAACGAAAAAGATGACTGCCATTCGGCAGTCATCTTTTTATCAGCAATAGAAATCTCTGATCTTTTTCGCGCGGCTCGGATGGCGCAGCTTGCGGATCGCCTTGTTTTCGATCTGGCGGATGCGCTCGCGCGTCACGCCGAAGATCTGACCGACCTCCTCCAAGGTGTGCGTCTTTCCGTCGTACATGCCGAAACGCAGGCGCAGAACGTCCGCCTCGCGATCGGTCAGGGTGTTGAGGATTTCGCTGAGCGCCTCGGCGAGCAGGGCGTTGCTCGTCGCGTCCGCCGGACCGGGCGTGTTGTCGTCCTCGACGAAGGAGCCGATCGTGGTATCCTCCTCGTCGCCGACCGGCGTATCCAGCGACAGGGTATCGGCGGCGGTACGGTTTGCCTCGATGATCTTCTCAATCGGAAGATTCAGCTCGTCCGCGATCTCCTCCAGCGTCGGCTCTCTGCCGAGCTCCTGCACGAGCTTGCGGTTGCAGCGGGTCGCCTTGTTGATGACCTCTACCATATGCACCGGCACGCGGATGGTTCGCGCCTGATCGGCAATGGCGCGGGTGATCGCCTGCCGAATCCACCAAGTCGCATATGTAGAGAATTTGTTTCCCTTTGTATAGTCGAACTTGTCGACGGCGCGGATCAGGCCGGTGTTGCCTTCTTGGATCAAATCCAGAATATGCAGACCGCGACCGGAGTATTTCTTCGCAATGGAGACGACGAGACGGAGGTTCGCCTCGGTCAGGAGCTTCTTTGCCTCCAGATCGCCCTCCACCACGCGCTTTGCAAGCTCCTGCTCCTCTTCGACGGTGAGCAGGGGGATCTGACCGATCTCCTTCAGGTACATCCGGACGGGATCGTCGAGGTTGAATTCCGCAGCCAGCTCCACCGGATCGACCAGCGGTTCTTCCGCAGCGCTGTCCTCCTCGGCAAGCTCCATATCGTCCAGAATCTCGTCGGAGATATCGTCCGCCTCCGGCTCGGAGGTGGCGATCTGGATTCCCATCGCCTCAAAGGTGTCGTAAACCTGCTCGATCTTCTCCGGGGAGAGATCCAGCTTTTCCAGAACAGCGAGGACTTCTGCCGCGTCGAGCATGCCGTCGCAGCGGCCCTTGCTGATCAGAGAGGTCAGAGGAGCCATCAGTTCCTCATTCGTTTTTCCGCTTTTATTCGAGGTAGCCATAGAGCACTTCCTTGTATCGTCTTGTTCATGGGGCACATCTGGTACAGTATACCGCAGTTTTTTTCACAGCGCAATAGTTTTTTCGAGAAAAAATCAGATAAATTTACTTTTTTTGCACTTTTTTTCGCGGAAAGCGCAGAAGAAAACACGCTTCGACAGGTAATATACCCGTCAAAGCGTGCAACTATACATATTCGTGTTCAGCGATTCTCCAGCTCGCGGCGGATGGCGGCGATGAAGCCCTCGCTGGTGACGACGTTGGGCTTGTCGCCCTCCCACAGCGCCGCCAAATCCTTCGTCATCGTGCCGCGCTCGATCACGAAAACGCAGATCTTTTCCAGCTTCTCGGCGAAGGCGACGAGATCGTCCAGTCCGTCGAGCTCGCCGCGCTTTTTCAGCGCGCCCGTCCACGCGAAGATCGTCGCCATCGGGTTGGTCGAGGTCTTTTCCCCCTCTAAATAGCGGTAATAGTGTTTTGTGACCGTGCCGTGCGCCGCCTCGTATTCATACTTGCCGTCCGGCGAGACCAGCACGGAGGTCATCATGGCGAGCGAGCCGAAGGCGGTGGAAACCATGTCGCTCATCACGTCGCCGTCGTAGTTCTTGCACGCCCAGATGAAGCCGCCCTCGCTGCGGATGACGCGGGCGACCGCATCGTCGATCAGCGTGTAGAAGTAGGTGATCCCCGCCTGCTCGAAGCGCTCCTTGTACTCCGCCTCGAAGATGTCGGCGAAGACTCTCTTGAACGTACCGTCGTAGATTTTTGCGATCGTATCCTTCGCGGAGAACCAAAGATCCTGCTTCGTGGCAAGCGCGTAGTTGAAGCACGAACGGGCGAAGGATTGAATCGAGCTGTCCTTGTTGTACTGCCCTGTCAGCACGCCGCAGCACTCGAAGTCATAGATCGTCTTGCGGGTCTCGCTGCCGTCTCTGTCGGTAAAGACCAGCTCCGCTCTGCCCTCCGGCACGCGCAGCTCCGTCGCCTTGTAGACGTCGCCGTAGGCGTGACGAGCGATGGTGATCGGCTTCTTCCAGTTCTTCACGACCGGGCGGATCCCCTCGACGAGGATCGGCGTGCGGAAGACCGTGCCGTCTAAGATCGCGCGGATCGTGCCGTTCGGACTCTTCCACATTTCATGGAGATTGTATTCGCTCATGCGCTGGACGTTCGGCGTAATAGTGGCGCATTTCACGCCCACGCCGTACTTCTGAATCGCCTTTGCCGCCTCGACCGTGACCTGATCGGCGGTGCGGTCGCGCTCCGGCAGACCCAAATCGTAGTATTCGGTTTTCAGGTCGATGAAGGGCAGCAGCAGCTCGTCCTTGATCTGCTTCCAGAGCACGCGCGTCATTTCGTCGCCGTCCATCTCGACCAGTGGCGTCGTCATCTGAATCTTCTGCATGGTTACCTCCCGATTGATCAGCTCGCAGCGGTTGATCGGCGTGCCGAGCTCGTAAAATCTTTCCTCGTAGCCGGTCATGATTCCGACCGGACCGTTCTTATGCAGGTCGCGGGTCAAGCTGCGAATCTCCAGTCCGCACGCCTCGAACTCGCCCAGCGACCAATCAAAGAGCGCGGCGTTATCCGTTTTGAAATGGATTTCGCCGTCGCGCTTCAGAATGCGCTGATACTTGCGCAGGAAGGTGCGATAGGTGAGGCGGCGCTTGGCGTTCTTCTTGCGCGGCCACGGATCGCAGAAGTTGAGATACAGCAGGTCGACCTCGCCGTCGGCGAAGTATTCCTCGATCTCCGCCGCATCAAGCGAGAGGAAATAGACGTTTTTCAGTCCCATCTCCAGCGCGCGCTCCATCCCGAGCAGCATCGCCTCCTGCACGCGCTCGACGGCGATCAGCAGGACGTCCGGCTCCGCCGCGGCGGTCTCCACGGTGAATTTTCCCTTGCCGCAGCCGATCTCCACGCGCAGCTCCCGCGCCTGCGGCATCAGCGTGCGCCATTTGCCGCGAAGCTGCTTCGCGTCGCGCAGCCAGATTGCGCTGCACGCCTCCATTCGCGGCTCCAGATTGTTGCGTTTTCTCATTCTCATCGGGACAGTCCCTCGCTTGTTTCTTTCCTTTGAGGGAAATTATAACAAATCATGCTGGGTTAGTAAACCCCGCGCGGAATATTTGTTGCATTTTTTGCCGCTGACGTGTATAATATCCCCGTATCCGGGTGCAGCGCCGGGTAGGAAAAGCATAATGATTCCCGGGTTTAGCGAAGTTTGGTATCGCGCTTGGTTTGGGACCAAGAGACCGTGGGTTCAAGTCCCGCAACCCGGACCAAAGGCGGTTTTTACCGCAAAAGCCGCAGAGATTGAGTCTTTACGGCTTTTTTTATATCTTTTGTCAAGCAGGTGCAATGCTTTGTATTACTCAGAAACAAGGGCGCTGCATGGTTCTTTGGACGCGGTTTTGATAGAATTACAGTATCAAAGAGGAAGCTGAAATACGATGGAGACGGTAACACGCTGGTATTGCGTCGGCGATCTGCGCTTTTGCGTGCAGGCGCCGGACTATCCGGAAAAACCGAATATGACTGCCTTTCGCGCAGAGAGGGGCGCGCCGGATCAGCCGCATATCCGCATCACGCTCGGCGAGCCGCCCGCGGTGACGGAGCTGCCCTGCGTTTCCAAAACGCGTTTTGAGGCGTGTTACCGAAGCGGCAGCGAGCGCGTGCGCGTCTTTTTCCGTGAGGATCGGGCAGGGGAGGAGCTCCTGCTGCGCGCGGACGATCGCCCGAACGGCGACTGCGACGTGATTATGGCGGAGGATGCGGCGAGCGGACTGGGCGGCAATCTGATCCTCACGCTCGCGGAGCTGCCGCGCAGACTTTTGCAGCGCGGCGGCGTGATTCTGCATGCCTCGATGATCGAGGCGGAGGGGCGCGCAATACTCTTCACCGCCAAGAGCCGCACCGGCAAATCCACGCAGGCGGACCTGTGGCGCGCCCATCGCGGCGCGCGCATTCTGAACGGGGACCGCGCGCTTTTGCAGCGAAAAAACGGCGTCTGGCACGCGTTCGGCTCGCCCTATTGCGGCACTTCGAGCTACTGCGAGCGGGCGGAGCTGCCGCTGGGCGCGGTGGTGCAGCTTTCGCAGGCAAAGGAAAACCGCGTTTTCCGACTTCCCGCAAAGGCGGCGCTCTCTGCCTTTCTGGAGGGCTGCGCCTACGATCCGACCGAACCGGAGCAGACCGCCGCGGTGATGGATCTTGCGCTGTCGGTTTTCCGCGAGGCGCCGTTTTATCATCTGGCGTGTCTGCCGGATGAAACCGCAGTCGCGTGTCTGGAAACCGCGCTGTTCGAGCAGAAGGGGCTATAGCCCCTTCATTCCCGCCTGAGCTGGCGAAATGCGCCCCACTACGATATTGATAACGAACGCCTCCGGCAGAAAAGCCGGAGGCGTTCGTTTATGGGGTGGAGTTTACCGGATCGGCTCAAAGTCGGCTGCGCCGTGCTTGCACAGCGGGCAGACGTAATCCTCCGGCAGCGTGTCTCCCTCGTAGACGTAGCCGCATACCTTGCAGACGTAGCCCTTCTTGCCCTCGGTCTGGGGCTTCGGTTTGACGTTCTGCTGATAGTAGGTGTAGGTCATCGTCTCACGGTCGGACATCACGCGCGCTTCCGTGACCGCGCAGATGAACATGCCGTGGGTGTCGAGGTCGACGTATTGCTCGACCTTCAGAGACAGCACCGCGTTGATATACTGCGGCAGGAAGGCAAGCCCGTTGTCCGAACGGAGAATCTTCGTGCCCTCAAATTTATCGACTGTTCTTCCGCTGCGGAAGCCGAACGCTTCAAACACGGAGAAGGGCGCGTCGGTGGACAGGCAGTTGATGTTCATGATGCCGGTCTGCTTGACGACATGGTGCGAATAGTTCTGCTTGTTGATGCACACGGCGATGCGGTTCGGCGCGTTGGTCACCTGCGAAACGGTGTTGATGATCATGCCGTTGTCCTTCTTGCCGTCGTTGGAGGTCAGGACGTACAGACCGTAGCCGATCTTGAACAGGGCGGTCATATCGTTCTTATCGGCGGTATCGCCGTTCTGCGCGACGTAGTCCTTCGTCAGTTCCTTGGCAAGCGCGTCGATATCCGCCTTGCTTTCGTCGTTCATGGCGGACATCAGACGGACGGTCGTGTCGGTATAGGTCAGATTCTTGCAGGGCTCCAGCAGCTTCTGCATTGTTTTTGCGGCGAGGGGCGCCCACGAGCCGTTCTCGATCAGACCGACGGTCTTGTTTTTGAAGCCGCGCTCGACGAGGTGCTGTATAAACTCGCGCATGAAGGGGAAGATGTCCGCGTTGTAGGTCGTTGTCGCAAGGACGATCTTGCCGTAGCGGAACGCGTCCTCGACCGCCTCCGCCATATCGTCGCGGGCGAGGTCGGTCACGGCGACCTTCGGGCAGCCGTAGGTCTTCAGCTTCTCCGCGAGCAGCTCGACCGCCTTCTTCGTGTTGCCGTAGACGGAAGTGTAGGCGATCACGATGCCCTCGCTCTCCACGCCGTAGGACGACCAGATGTTGTAGAGGTTCAGATAATAGCCGAGGTTTTCCGTCAGCATCGGACCGTGCAGCGGGCAGATCTTCTGAATGTCCAGCGCGGACGCCTTTTTGAGCAGAGCCTGCACCTGCGCGCCGTACTTGCCGACGATGCCGAAATAGTATCTGCGCGCCTCGCACGCCCAGTCTTCGTCCGCGTCCAGCGCGCCGAACTTACCGAACGCGTCCGCGGAGAAGAGCGTCTTGTCCGGCGCGTCGTAGGTCACGAGGACCTCCGGCCAGTGCACCATCGGCGCGGTCAGGAAGGTGAGGATATGCCTGCCGAGCGTGAGCGTGTCGCCTTCGCCGACAACAAGGCGGCGGTCTTCAAATTCCGTGCCGAAGAAGTTGCGCATCATTTTGAACGCTTTGTCGGAGGCGACGACGACCGCGTCGGGATAGGTGTTCATGAACTGGACGATGTTTGCGCTGTGGTCCGGCTCCATGTGCTGGACGATCAAATAGTCCGGCTTGCGCTCGCCGAGGACGGCGGAGAGGTTGTCCAGCCATTCGTGGGTGAAATTGCGGTCCACCGTGTCCATGACGGCGATTTTCTCATCGAGGATGACGTAGGAATTGTACGCCATGCCGTTCGGCACCGTGTACTGCCCCTCAAAGAGATCCAGCTTGCGGTCGTTGACGCCGATGTAACGGATGTCGTTTGTGATCTTCATGGTTTTCTTCTCCTTACATATTTTTTACAATTCTTATTCTACGGTCTGTTTGGCAATCTGTCAATATCCATGTGCGGCATCGGGCAGGAAACGAAAAATAAACAAAAACATGTCATGTAACAGAAAGCATTTCGGCGATTTTTTCTCTCGACAGGACGGGAAACGCTGTGTTAGAATATGCCATTATAAATCATGTGTGGAGGCATTTGATTATGGGATATATTGACGATGTGCTGGCGTTCCACCATCGGAGAGATTTCAACGAAAAAGAATTCCTTCAGGCGCTGGACGAGGTGCTCAATTCCATCCGCCCGGTGATCGAGAAGGACGAGGACACCTACCGCGATCTCGCGCTTTTAGAGCGCCTGACCGAGCCGGAGCGCATCCTGCGCTTCCGCGTGCCGTGGATCGACGACAACGGCAAGGTCCACGTCAACCGCGGCTACCGCGTGCAGTTCAACTCCGCGATCGGTCCGTACAAGGGCGGTCTGCGCCTGCATCCGAGCGTCAATCTCGGCGTGATCAAGTTCCTCGGCTTCGAGCAGATTTTCAAGAACTCCCTGACCGGTCTGCCCATCGGCGGCGGCAAGGGCGGCTCGGACTTCGACCCCAAGGGCAAGACCAACCGCGAGATCATGATGTTCTGCCAGAGCTTCATGACGGAGCTGTGCAAGATCATCGGCGAAAACATCGACGTGCCTGCGGGCGACATCGGCACCGGCGCGCGGGAGATCGGCTACATGTTCGGTCAGTATAAGCGCATTTGCGGTCGCTACGAGGGCGCGCTCACCGGCAAGGGCATGTCCTTCGGCGGCTCCCTGACGCGCACGGAGGCGACCGGTTACGGTCTTCTGTATCTGGTCGAGGAGATGCTCCGCTGCCACGGACAGGATATGGCGGGCAAGACCGTCTGCGTGTCCGGCGCGGGCAACGTCGCGATCTACGCCGTGGAAAAGGCGGAGCAGATGGGCGCGAAGGTGCTCACCGTGTCCGACTCCACCGGCTGGGTCTACGATCCGGACGGGATCGACGTGGAGCTGCTCAAGAGAATCAAAGAACGCGAACGCGGACGCGTCTCCGACTACGCCGCCTGCCGCGAGCGCACCGAGTACCACGAGGGTCGCGGCGTATGGGTGACGCCCTGCGAGATCGCCCTGCCCTGCGCGACGCAGAACGAGCTGACCTTGGAGGACGCGAAGCTGCTCGTCAAGAACGGCGTGATCGCCGTGGCGGAGGGCGCGAACATGCCGACAACACAGGAGGCGACCAAGTACCTGCAGGAGCACGGCGTCCTGTTTGTGCCCGGCAAGGCAGCCAACGCCGGCGGCGTTGCGACCTCCGCGCTGGAGATGACGCAGAACAGCGCGCACGTCTACTGGCCGTTTGAGAAGGTCGACCGCCGCCTGCAAACAATCATGGTCAACATTTACCACAACATCGACGACGCCTCCAGACGCTACGGCATGGAGGGCAACTACGTCGCAGGCGCGAATATCGCGGGCTTCGAGAAGGTCGCCGACGCGATGATGGCGCAGGGTATCGTCTGATTTCGGATTTTTATACGGATTCTTGCACTCCGGCATTGAGAAATGTCGGAGTGTTTGCTATAATAGGAACGATAAAAAAGATGATTTCTCCGGAGGGGATTCTATGCTCTATCAATCCTTACAGGAACGGCTGCTGTCCGGCGCGCTGCAAGAGGGCGGTCTTTCCCAGCGCGCGCTGAAGCGAATGCTGAAGGAAACGGACTTTTTTGCCAAGCTTCCGAGGCAGCTGCCGCAGACGAGAACAGTCTGCGCCGAGGTGCTGTTGTGGTGCCGCCCGGTGATGGATCAGCTCTGCCCGGAGCCGGAACAGGGCTGGCTGAAGGAATGCTACGACGAGCTTTCCCACCGCCTCTATCCCGACGCTGCGCGCGGACCGCTCCAGAAGGGACGCCGGCAGGCGCTGGGC
>Ga0265301_10000726_pt1 | contig 45313 bp, 76 predicted proteins | sample AusTroGonzalo_MG_2_FD_193488 | JGI IMG/M metagenome (GOLD analysis project Ga0265301, IMG submission 193488) | Bovine rumen microbial communities from tropical cattle in Woodstock, Queensland, Australia - Gonzalo_04 | ecosystem: Host-associated > Mammals > Digestive system > Stomach > Rumen ...
GCTTGGTATCTATTTTCTTTTTGGTGTTCTTCTAAATTAAAATCTTCTTTTGAAGTATGTTCTAAATACAATCTTGCTTCTTCTATATTCACTCTTTATCACTTCCAAACTTCTTTTACTTCTAGTTCATTAATAACTAATTTGCCACTATTTAAATTAATTTCTTTTCTTAATCTCATATTATCTTCTAACAAGTTTCTATTCTTTTCACTCAATTCATTTATGATATTATTTAGTCTTTTTATTTCTTGTGATAATTCAATATTTGTATCTACTTGTCTTACATATTCTTCCATTGTTATCACTCTTTATCACTACCTTTTAATATATCCATAAGTTCTAAACTATAACATTTTTCTATTCCACTAGGTAGATATTCTTTGTTAGTTCCTATTATGTTATGTGTTTCTATAAACTTTATTGCCTTATCTATTCTATTATTTAAGTCCATATATGCTTTTGCTAGGTTTTCCATATAATCAGGTATTATTCCCTGTATTTTATCTATATTCACTTTTCTTTTTTTTAAAGTATATTTTATATTGTGTTTATCTAGTTCTTTTGTTAGTGCTTCTAGTCTTTTGTTTTTCACTCTATATTCCTCCTATTACTAACCATATTAAGTCCATAAATATTCCTTTTATTTTTTCTTTTGGTGTAAGTCTTTCTTCTAAATCTACATCTTTTGTATGGTCTTGTTTATAACCTATTTTGTATAACCTATTATGTCCTACCCACTCATTTACATAACTTGTTTTAAACTTTCTTATATGATAACGTTTAGCTTCTCTTACAAATATTATTGTTTCTACTTCTTCTCTTATTGCTTTTCTTGTTGTTAATAGATAACTATTTTCTATGTGTGTATTTTCTTTATGGTAATCTATCTTCATAATCTTATACCTAACTCTAATAAAATAATTTCAGCTTCTTCTGGTTTTATTAAGACTGGTCTATTCCTTTTTATACAATTCTTTAATAATTCAATAATTTCTTTCATAACTCACTTACCTTCTCTATTAGTTTAATTAACTTTATACATAGTCTAACTAAATCTTCTTTACATACTTTGTAATACTTTTTATTGTTATGTTCTTCAAAATTAGTCTTTATTAAAAATGTGTTTAATTCTTCTCTTATATCTTGATAATCCATATTTCCACCTCTATTCTTGGATTTTTATTATCTACTTTTCCTATTGTTGTGTATTCTTCTATTACACTATAATTGTCATCTTCTATTATGTTTGATTCTACAAGCCCATCTAATAGCATTTTGTCATAATTACCAGGATCATGTTTTCTTCTATCTCTAAAGTAATATGTTACTTTCATTTTGCATTTTTTTATTTTTGGATTTAATCCTATTGTGCTTAATCTTATTGCTTGATGGACTTTCTTTTTTTCTTTTTGATATTCCCATATATTTGTTCTTCCTATATATTTATTTATTGTTGGTGGTATTATTGGTATCTCAAATGTAATTTTTGTAGTATCTTTCTCTAAATTCTTCTTTAGTTTTTCCATAATAATCCATCCATGTTCTTTGCCCTTCTTCTTTAACTTCTTCCCACCACTCATAGTTTTTATGAATAGCAGCTTTGCCTGTTCTATGTTGCTCTGGTGTTAAGAATATAACCAATCCATCTTCTATGGACTTTTTTCTATTACCACCATTACCTTCAAATACTTCATGTCTTTCTAATCCTGGTTCTCTATGGTTTCTCCAATATGGTGGATTATCTCTCATAATACATTTTTCTACTTTCATAACATCTCCTATACTTTGTCAAAGTCTGTAAATATACTCATTTGTCCATTTGCATTGATTCCATTTAATCTATCATTTGCTATTTTCCAGTATTCTTTATCTATTTCCATGCCTATATATCTTCTACCTAACTCTTTGGCTGCTACACAAGTTGTTCCACTGCCTACAAAAGTGTCTAAAACTACCCCCCCCCACTTTTGTTGTATGCAATATATGTCTTTTAACTAATTCAAGTGGTTTTATTGTTGGATGTTTATATAAGTCTTTATCAGTTTTATTAATTGGTGATATATACCATTTGCTTTTTAGTTCATATCCATCATTAAGCTTTACTTTGCCTTTTTCCCTAAAATACAAACAATACTCAATATCAGGAAGCCAGGTATTATCTACCATAGGTATTGGATTCGTTTTATTCCAGGTTAATATTTCATAGCTTGTATCTAAATTGTTGAAATAATGCAATATATCATATATTTGTTGTTTGCTACACCAAATAAATATATTTATGTTCTTCATTACTCTTAATAGTTCATCAAATATTGAGTAATCTATACCATCCTTGATTGATATTAGTTCTTCACTCATTAATCTATTTACTCTCTTAGATAATGCACCTGCACCACCTTTACCATGTGTGAATAGATAAGGGATGTCTATATAAACTAAATCAATACTTTTGTCTGGAATACATTTGATTAGTTCATAGCAATCTCCTAATTGTATTGTGTTTATAATGTCATCCATCATTTTCACCTAAAATGGTAATTCCTCATCATCAAAAGTCATTTGTTTTGGTGATTCTATTTTTGATTTACCTGGTGCAAAATCACTTGGTTTTACATCAAAGTTATCTTCTAGCTGTTCTATCTTATTTATTAATATGTCTTGTATATTATAGGTTTTACCATCTTTATTAGTGTATTCTCTTATATCTATTGTTCCATCTGCTACTACTAATCCTGTTATATTACTTGCTTTTATTGCTAACTTTCCAAAACTCTTTACTTTTATATCATCTATTGTGTATTCAACTATCTCTATATCATTTTGTGATATTTTTAATCCTTTGTTATTGTCTATCTTCCCTATTAATATTACTTTTCTCATTTTCTAACCTTTCTAACTTATTTTTTAAATAAGTATTTACTTCTTTAAATCTATTTGTTGTTTTTGAATATCTTTCTATTGTGTCTTTATATATTTTTAATTTCTTTGTTATTACTTTATTGTAATTTTGTAATCTTATTATTTTTTCTTGTAATTCCTTTATCTCTTTATCCTTTTTCATTTTAATAATCTTATAGTTCTACTTTTTTTATTTAAAAAGTCTATATATCCTTTCTTTTTTAATGCTTTTAAGTGAAAATGTATTGTTGCTGGGCTTTCCTTTCCAGTTATCTCACATAATTCACGTATTGTTGGACTTATACCATGTATTGATATATAGTCCTTTATTGCTATTAATATGTTAAATTGCTCATTTGTTAGATTCATTTTTGCCTACCATTTTGACTTGTGGTTATCTTCACAATATTGTTTCATTTCTTCTATTTTTTCTTCTAGTCTTTCTACTTCACTATCTACATCTTCAAGTTTGCTTATAAGTTGCTCTATTGTGATTATGTCTTTATTTTTAAATAGTTTTTGTAATACATTTATGTTCCCTATTTTGATATATACTTCATCCATTATTTACCACTCTTTTCTTTCTTTTCTTTCTTTGTTTCTAATACTTTTATAGCTTCTTCTAATTGATCCATTGTTAATTGTGTATTTGATTCTACTTTGTAATGTTCTAGTAGTTGTTCATAATCAGTATTAGTTTCTTCTACTAAAGTTTTCATTTTATTTAATAGTGTTAGTCTTACTTTATCTAAATCATTGTTTTCTTTAAATTCATCAGCTTCTACTTCACTATATATTCCTGCATAAGCTAGTTTTGACTTCTTTAAAACCACCCTATCAAAACATCTTTTAAATGCCATAGCATAAGGATATGGATTCTTTCCATTAGTGCTATTAAATTCTCCTACTTCATATACATCTTCATCTATGTATGTATATACTAGACTTCCACCATAACCTTCTTTATCTAAACTAAAGCAGTTTGATTTTACAGGGTTATCTAATGTATCATTTACTTTTAAGCAACCATTATGTGATATTATTAGTCCTGTATATGCCATATTTCCACTTTTAGTCTTATTCATTAATATCCAAAAATCTCCAGGTGTTAAATTATACTTTTCACTTTCTATCATTTCAGTTGCTTTTTGTTTACTTTCTTTGTATTTTGGACTTTGCCATACTTCTAATTCTTCTCCAGTCTTTGGATCATACTCTTTTGTCTTTTCACCAAAATCTATATCTTTCTTCATACTTATCTCCTTTTGTAAATAGATACCATTTTATTTGTCCATAGACATTTTCTTTTGCCTACTGGTTCTACTATTCCTTTTATTGATAATTCAGTTAATCTAGGTGCTGTAAAATTTCTTTCATCAGTTGGTATTAATCTTCTTTCATACATTTGATGTGCTATCTCTTTTGCTGTCATTTCTTTATTTCCTAAAATCTCTAAGATTTGACTATATCTAATGTTTTTATTTACTTCTTGTTCTGCTAACACTTGGTTTTCTAGTGTTATGTTTTGTCCTGGTATTCTTTCCATTTTTATCTAACCTTTCTAATTTTTTATTTATTTTTTTGTTTTGTTCTTTAAGCTGCTCATTTTCTTTTTCTAGTTCATTTACTCTTGTTTCTAATTCATTTATTTCTGTATTTAATCTTCTAATTATTTTCCATTTATTAAAGTTCTCATGAGAATAATAATCTCTTTCTTCTTCTGCTTCTCCAAGCATATTTAATTTTCTAAATATCTTCATTTGATTCTTCTAACCACTTGTCACTATCATATAAAGTTCCATTTTTAATGAGTTCAGCACCATTTGGTTTTGTTATTCCCATTTCTTTATCTCTTTGTTCCAAATTGTATGGATAGACAAGTGCCTTTCCTTCTTTTATTAATTCTTTATCTTTCTCTATCTCTTTTATTGAGTTACTTTTTGTTTCATTAGTGTTACAATGTAACATTTTTTGTTTTTCTCTATATTTTGCTACTCTTAATGCAACATCAGTTTTACTTCCTATTCTTTCTTGCATTTCAGTTATATATATTCCAGAATCACAAGGTTCTATCACTTTCCATTTTTCTAATAAAGATAATGTCATTTTTACTAAATCTTCTTCTTCATCTATATCTAGTGCTATCTCTTGTGCTACATCTTCATATATTCCTTGATATTCAATAATTCCATTTGTATTTAAGTATTTAAGCTGCATTTTTAAATAGCAGATAAGCATATCACTTCCACTAGGTAATTTCCTTAGTGCTTTTTGGACTTTTAAATCAAAGTAGTTTTCTTCTAACTTTAACCAATAATATCTTTTATCGTTCATTTGCTATTTCTCCAAATGTGTGTTATAATTTAAGTTGCTTGATTATTTACAAGCAATAAACATTAGCATTACAAATAGTGGTGCTGATATTATTAGTAAGAGTGCAATTTCTAATTCACGTTGGATGCACTCTTTTATTTTGTTTGGTTTTTCTTTACGTTCTTCTTTATCCATGTTGTCTATTACTCTTTGATAATCATCTTCTTTATTTTTCCAATATGCTTGTCTATGTATTATGTTCATCATTTTTTCTGTTTCTTCTTGATCTATTTGATTATGTTTTTCTTTTACTAATTCATCTATCATTTTCTTATTCCTAATTCTCTTTTAATCATCCAGGTTAAAGCTATCTTCTTTTTGCAACCTGGTATTAAATATCCTTCCTTTTTCATTTTCTCTTGCACTTGATTAATTATTTCTAATGCTTTTTTATATCCAATTCCTGGTATTAGTTCTTGAATATCTTTAGCACTCATGTATTCCATTTCACCCTCCTGTTAGGTATTTCCTAACTTTCTCTTGTAAAAAAAATGTCTTGTATCTCACTAGGTTTAATATGTAGTGTATCTATCATAAATTCTAATTCTTCAAAACTAAATCTTGTTTTACTTGTTAATTTTCTGCTTAATGCTTGTTTTGTTATTCCTAATTCTTTAGCAAATTTTGTTTGATTTCCATAGTATTCTTTGATTCTACCTTTTAACCTTTGAAAATTATATCTAACTTCCATCCTGTCCTCCTTCCATTGTGTTAGGTTTTTCCTATCACTACCTAAATGTTATCATTTCCCTAACATTAAGTCAATAATATTTTTTATTTTTTTTATATCAATGTTTACATTTTCCTATCTTTCCCTTATAATATAAGCATAAAAAGGTGATGTAAATATGAGTAAATTTTCAATAAGATTAAAAGAAGCTATGAATAGAGCAAATATTTCTTCTTCTCAATTAGCAAATAAGTTAGGAATTAATAGAGGTATTATATCTAACTATATAAATGATAAGTATAAACCTAAACAAGATAGATTATATGATATAGCAAATATACTAGGTGTTAATGTTGCTTGGTTGATGGGCTATGATATATCTAATGATAAAATATCTATAATTGAATTAAAAACTACTATTATTGATTTAGTTAATAATTCTCAATTAAATGATATTGATAAAAAGAAACTAATTAATGAAGTTGAATATATATGTAGGTGATTATATGGCTGTATATAAAGATTCAAGAAAAACAAAAGATAATAGAAGTTATTACTTCCAGGTAATGATTAATTATAAAACATATAAATCCAAAAGATATGCAACACGTGAAGAAGCGCGTAAAGAAGAAGCTATTTATCTTTTAAATCATAAATCTACTAATAATAAAAATTTTGATATAGTTGTTAATGATTATTTTAATTATTTATCTACTTATACAAAATATTCTACTGTCTATACTTATACTAAGGACTATAACAAACACATATACCCCTATTTTCACGATAAAGATATAAATAGTATAAATACCTTAGACTATAATGTTTGGTATGAAATTATGGCTAAAAAGGGCTTATCTGCTAAATATTTGAATAAAATAAATTCTTTACTTAAAAATATTTTTGATTATGCTGTGAAAAATTACAATTTATCTTATAATCCTGTTGTTAAGACCTTTAAATCTCAAAATAAAATAATAGAAGATTCTAAAAAGATTCAATACATTACAAAAGAAGAATTTGATAAGTTTATTAGTAAAGCTGATGATCCAATGTATAAATTAATATTTGAGTTCTTATTTTATACTGGTTGCAGAATAGGAGAAGTCATTTGTTTAACCTGGAACGATATTGATTTAGAGCATAAAGTAGTATATATTACTAAAACACTATATAAAATACACAATAATACACCTACAACAAACAAAACCAATAAGAATAGACAAGTATCTATACCTGATATTTTACTCTTAGATTTGGCTAATTATAAAGCAATAAAGAAGTCTTATAAAGATTTCTCTAATGACTGGTATGTTTTTGGTGATATTAAAACTATATCTACTACTCAATTACAAAGAAAAAAGCACCAGTATTTTACTGATGCTAATATACATGAAATAAGAATACATGACTTTAGACACTGACACGTTAGTTGTTTAGTAAATTCTTATTTACAAAGTGGTGGTAAAGATTATATAGGATTTCTTGCAAAATTGTCTGGTAGATTAGGTCATAGTCTTGATGTTATGCAAAGAATTTACCTACATTTATTTCCAAATACACAGGATGATATAGTTAATATGCTTAATAAAATGCAATAAATTCCTTCCTAAATTCTTCCTAAAAAAATAAAAACCTTGAAAATTCAAGGTTATTTTACTTTGGTAGCGAGAGAGGGGCTTGATTTATTTACGTTTTTGTTTGTCACTCTTTCTCTTTTACCTTTATATATAAGCATATATAATTTCATATTTCTTGTAAAAATATGTAAAATCTAAATTTTTTCTTCCTAATTCCTTCCTATTTTTCTTTTATTACAATAGCTTCAATTCTCTTTTGTTGCCCTACACTTCCAAGAGTGCATATACCATCTGCATCAGTAAAGCAAGACCAACCATAACTTTGGATATGTACTTGAAATTCAAAATCTCCTTTTAATTGTAAACACTCAAGTCTTTTGGCTTCTCCTGTTGTTCCTATTATAGTATCTTTTGTTATTTTACCATAATCTACCCAACCATCTTTTTGTATATGTGCTTTTGCCTCTACAATTTTATCTCCAAAGTCTATTTGTATAGCTTCTAATCTTTTTTGTTCTCCTGTTGTTCCTGCTATCTCTCCACTATATTTCCATTCAGTCCATCCATCACTTTGAACATGAGCTCTATATTTTAATCTTGCAGTTGGTATTTCTTTAAATTTATAACCATTTGCATTTATGATATTTATTGAGTTATTTACATAAAATGCATCTGGTGGTATTAATGATTTTTGATAGCAAAATACATATTTATCATTAGAATTTAATTTTAATCCATAATACTTACCTATATTTGCAGTACAGTGATAATGATTTGCTGTTGCACCATCTTTACCTTCTTTTAAATATTTACCACCTGCTTTTAATACTTGTCCTACTTTATATTTTTTTAATTCATCTTCGTCTATATGAGTTAATGTTAATTCAAGTATTACTGGATCATCTTGATATGGTATTTTTACTTTATTACAAGTTTGTAATCTAACACTATTAGTATATTTTGATGGATTTATACCTATTATTTCTACAATAACATAATCATTTTGTGGTTCAAAATATTGCTTACCACTATCTTTTACTGCTTCATCCCAGGGCTTATCCATATAATTAGCTGTTGGTTTCCAATGTGCTAGATGGTTACCTTCATCATGTCTTTGTGATATTCTAATGTATTTAAAAGGATATATTGAGTATTCCATAACTAAAAGTTCTTTCTATCAGTAGGATTATTTAAACCTGCAAAAATTTGGAATAATAAAGTTATTAAATCTTGTGTGTTATTTAAAACATCATTAGATACTTCATATACACCAAATAATTTCAATACTTCTGCTATTAATAATACAAGTTGTGTCCAGAATACAGGACTTTTTAATCTTTCTTTAAATTTCATAAAAGCCTCCTTATACCATAAGTATAAAAAGAGTTTTGTTTTATTTTGTCCTATTTTACTTTCCAGCAATACTCTGCTATTCTTTCCCTACAATCAAAGCTATCATATACTACGCCATACTTAGCACATACTATATGCCCTTTCATTGTTATTAATAGCACGTTATCTCTATACATACCAGCTACTTCTCCTACGTATTTAGGTAAATCATAAACACGATTATAACGTTTGTCTAAATAATCTACTATAAAGTCTTTATCATCCATCATAGTTCCATTTAATCTAGCTACGTTACTTAAGTGTTTGTACGTATCATCCCACGTACTATCTGTTGCTAAAGATATAGCACGAATAGTGCAATCGTTTTCAAATAGTCCTAAAGCATTATTGTTATAGTATTTATACATTACATTATACTTCTTTGTAATGTATCTCTAAGCATTTGTTTTTGTTGTTGGCTTTCAGCTTCTTCGTATAATACTTTGATGAAATCTTCTAAAGAACTGATCATATAGTGAAATGATTTATCTCTATCGTGACCATAAGCATCATGGTATCTTCCATATTCTCCATATAATCTATCTAAAGATTCATCTCCTCTATACTTCATATCGTATCCCCTTCTACCATAGTTATCTCCATAAGAATTATATCCAGGTCTACCATAGTTTCCATAATTTCCATAATTCATACACTTATCCTCCTTTGTCATGTGTCTTATTTTTGCCAATTTATATAGATGCTCTATATTATTTGGATTAATTTCTTCTTGTAGAATCTCCTCTATACGTTGTTCTACTTTTTCTATTAGTTTATCTTCCATATTTATCTCCTTTCTTTAAGAGTTTTATTATTTCTTCATTTTGCTCTATTATCTTTTCTAAATAGTCACTATCCTGCCTTTGTAATTCTTGCATTAAATCGGTATTTTTATAATCTCTAATTATTAAATCAATACTATATATTTGCAATAATATTTCTAATAATTCTCTATTTATCATTATGCTATTTTCTTAATATAAATGTTTGCATTTTTTACAATAGGTATTTCAGTATCAGTTGAAGTTCCATCAAATACTATTGCTGGTACACTATTGATAGTAATTGTTACATTTCCTCTACCACATACTCTTACTAACTTAGAAGTAGATATATTGTGATAATCTCCAACAGCAGTTATTACTTCATCCATTTCAGTTCCATTTAGCTTTACACCATCAGCATAAATACCAAATCCTACTATTCCAGCAGTTGCAGAAGTAACATTTGCACTAAATCCTATTTCATATAATCCACCCATAACTATATTAAATGTAGCTGCACCTTCATTATGATTTAGCCATCCATTAAAGCAGTTAGCACTATTTGTTCTTAAATCTGTATCACTAAAAGTTATAGGTGCTGTATTAGTAGTTAATACTAATTCTTGTTCCTGTGTGCTTTGAATCATATTATTTCTCCTTTCATAAAAATAAGAGTAGAACTTGTCTACTCTTTTACTTTGCAAGTTCTCATATTGAGTTAGTCTATTGACCTCTTACTAAATAATTGTGTTCCCATACCAGTTAGAATATCCATTGTATAGAGATTGATATGGACTAGATACTAAATAACTAGGAACTGGATATGGTCTAACTTGACTTACTATACTTGCACCAATTCCATTTGCAGTTATAGTGTTCTTTAGATCATTTACTTGACTTCTTAGATCATCAATAGTGTTTTGGTTAAGAACATCTAGAATTTTTTGAGTATTCTCAATTCCTTGTGCTCTTAAATTGCAGCAACACTCATCCATCTTTGCTTGATTTTGTAAAGCTGATGTTAGTAAGTTAGTGTTTAATTCATTAGTTTGAGATAAGATATCTCTTGATATAGCATTACCAGAACTTAATATTGAGTTTTGTAATCCCATATTTCCTGTTAAAATATCACTTCTTACATTACATAGATTAGTTGATAAATCTGCAAATCCACCAGAGATTAAGTTGTTAGTATTTTGGAATCCACTATTGATATCTCTTTGTGTAAATTCACTTGATACAAAGTCTTGAGTAGCTAGGTTATTAAATCCATTGTTTCCCCATCCACCAAATCCATTGTTGAATATCATAGCAAAGATTAATAGTGCCCAAATACCATCTCCACCAAATCCAAATCCATTACCACCTACTGGTAAAGTAGGAACGATTCCTGTTGAACTATTCATAATTCCTCCTTTCTTTTATATCAAACATTAAATGTTGATAACTTGTTTTATATAATCTTCTGTAAATCCAAATTGCTGTGCTTGTCTTATAAATTCTTGTTTAGTCTTATCATCATATTTAGAAGTTATTTCTTTTAGCATATCCTGTGGATTACCTTTGTTTTCTATTGCCTGGTTTACCATTTGATATGCTTGTGGATTTCTCATCTTGAGTTGATTCAGCATCATTATTGCTAGTGGATTTTGCATTTTCCATCATCTCCTTTATTTGTAGTTGTAAACTTTCTATCATTAAGTCTTTTTCATCTTTTAATACCACTTCTTTTAATTCGTATGTTTTTACTTCTCCTTTAATGTTCTTAACCCATACTACACTCATATCCTTACTAAAATATGGCGTATCTCCTATTACTAACTCTTTATTTACTTCATCTAGTGAATTAGCATATTTCATTACACTAGGTGATGTTTGTATTGTTTGATTAATAATAGGTTGTTGTGGTTGCATCTTCATACCTTTTAATTGCTCTATTTTGCTATCAATCATATCGTTAAAAGATTGTGGATTATACATTGTATTGAACATATTTCCTCCTAATCAAAAAGAGAGTGCACCTCAAATAATGTTTTAAACTACTCTAATGTGTCTTATCTCTCCTTTCACTTACATTTTCCCATAAAAAAAAGAACTAGATTTCTCTAGTTCCTTTCTATAAAAAAGCAATAAATTGTCAAATTACTTTCATAACTTTCTTTTTTATTTTCTTAAGTTCTCTGCTTATAGTGGATTCACTAACATTTTCTAGCATAGCCATTTTAGTAATACTATATTCTTTTAGTCTATACTCAAATATTCTTTCTTGTAGATCACTAAGATATATTTTACTTTTTATCTCATCTACTTCTTGTCTAGTAAATTCAAATCTAAGCATTACTTTTTCTTACCTTTATTGCCTACATAAGCACCACAAGTTTTACAATGTTTTCTTCCTTGACTATCTGTTGTTGTTTGTGACTTGCGTATTGTTTGTATTTTAGTTTGTTTTATTCTACCCATTTATATCACCATTAGCTACATTACCACTTATAGTTTCTACATCTTCTATTTCTTGAGTAGTAGTAATTGTTTGGATATCATTTAATAAGTAAAGAGTGTATCCTAATAAACCTATAAAAGCAACAAATGTTATTATCCACATTGTAAAGAACATTTTTGAAGAACTTGCACCTTTATTAGCTACTTCTTTAAAGTCATGCAATAATTCTAAAGCAGATGTATTGTTTTGTATTTTATTAGAATTACTGGATATACCTATTCTATTATTCTTTATATCTTCTTCGTGATGTTTTATATATTCTTCAAGTTTTTGTACACGTTCTTCCATTATATCTTACCCTCTTTGTGTAGTGTTTCAAATTTATCGTGAACCCAAGAATTACCTTTGTTTTTGACATATTCATCATATTCTTCGTGTGCTAGTAGTTTTTGTTCATAAGAAATAACACCATTTTCTGCTAAACACATTAAAGTAGTTAAATCACTTTTTAATCTATTCATTTTTTCATTATGTAGTTCTTCGTTTATAGGTTGTAATTGATTTTTAATACCTGTCATTAATAATTTATATAAAGCACCTATACCACCAATTAAAGTTACTAAGAAGATTACTATATCACTAATTTGACCTAACGTTATATTTTCCATATTACCAATATCTCCAGTCTTTTAATGCTGTTGTATCTAATATAAAAGGTTTATCATTATTAACCTGTCCTATATTAGTAGTACCCTCATAACTAAATGCGTTTTCTATGTTATCTAATTGGTTTATTAATGTTGTATCAGTAATCTCTGTATCAGTTGGTGTTGCTAATATATACCTTACTTCAGTATTATGTGTTGATAACCAAGTTTTAAAATCACTTGCAGTTGTTATACTACTTAAACCAAAACTAGATAATACTATATGTAATCTTTGCCCTACAATATAACATTTTGAGTTTTCTACTTTAAAATAATTTGTGTAAAAATCAGTATTAACAATACCACTACCTATATTTTTAATATTAGAATTGTCAATATATACTATTCCATTATAATAAGTCCAATTTTCTCCACTAGCACCAATATAAGTTATTTCCCCTATCTCTTTATGTAAATACCATTTATCAGTTTTATAGAAGTAGTCTTGATATGTGCTTATTTTACATAGTTCTATTGGTGTTGTACTTGTGTGTTGCTCTTTGTTGCCAACTACCATTTGTAAATTATTAAATACATTTGCACTTGGTACACCACCTGTAAAGTTTTTAAATATTATCCATCCATACGTTTCATTATATTGACTTGCATTAGTAGTTGATATTGTTGATTTTGTGGTTAATGTCAAAGTTGTTCTACCACTTGCTACATAAAAAGTTTCTTGATTAAATAAATTTTCATTTGAATATATTTGATTTCCACTTGTTCCATTAAAACTAATTGTATATGTTGTACTAGGTTTTAAATCTCCCATAATGTATAACACATCTTGATATTGTGCTAAGGTATCTTTTGTTGTTGAACTTTCTATTATGTTCTCTACCCCTAAATATATAGGATATGTTTGGCTTTGTGTATTATCACTATTTGATATTGTTATTGTATTATCTCCACTTACTACATTGATAGGTATTGGACTATCAGGTGTTGGTGTTCCTGTTTGGCTTGTATTTCCTTTTAAGTCTAGTTTTAGCATAGCTTCACCAGTATTATCTAGTGTTAGACTTTCTCCTTCTCCTATAACTTTTTCCCAATTTGTCCATACTACATCTAATCCATTTGCTAAATAATATTCTAATCTATCTACAATACTTGAAGTGATATTGTCTATGTTTTTATCTAATAAAGTAGTATCTAGTCCACCTACTTCTAAAATATCATAAGCATTTTCAATATGATCTTCTATTGCTTGTATTCTACTTGCTACACTCATACTATACACCTTCTCCTATATCTAATTCTTCTAGGATAGATTCTATATTTCCTACTAAATCATAGACACATTTTGCACTAGGATATTGTGTATCTGTTGAAGTATTACTTAAAGTAGTTACTTTATTTGAAGCTACTTCATATCCTTTTGCTGTTAATACGTTTTCTAAAGTCCCTTTACTAATAAAATAATAACTACCTTTATTGCTATATGTTGCATAATCTATTACGTTAGGCATTATTTTATGAAGGCTTGCATCTAAAAATACACCATTATTTGCATTATCTACTTTTAATACACCACCTATAGTATCACTAGCATAATCAGTATTTTTAACATAATCTGTTAAATCTATATTAGCAATATGACCAGATAATACTGATGTTCCATTTACTTTTACATCTTGAACTTCTCCATCGTTACCATTTGTTATCTCATAATCAAATATATTTCCATTTGTATAAGTTACTCTATATGTATCTACTAATCCTACTGAATCAATTTTAGATATACTTGCTATTCCATTTCCAGTAGAACCAGTATCTCCTTTATCTCCCTTATCACCTTTTAGTCCTCTTTGTCCTATCATACCACCTATGATAGTTCCACCTGCTGATATACTCATTATTCATCTTCCCCCTTTGCTGGATATTGTATAAATTCCATAGCACCATCTTCGTTATAACATACTATTGTTGCATCTTCATTTAGTGTTATGTCATACCAATAAGTTATAGGTTTATTTGCTATTTCTCCAAATGTTGTATCTTCTTCTGTTAATAAGATATCTACTTGTTCTCCTGTTGTATCTACTTCTACTACTTTACTTAGGATAACTTCTTTATCGTATCCTTTTTTGTCATAGATATTGAATTTTACTTCATCTCCTACTTGATATTCATATAATTGTAAAGTTAGTGTATCTAATGATACAGAAGATTCTTCATAATCACTATCATAAAGTTTCTTCCTTATAGAATCATACCAATATACATTACTACTTCCATCTTCATATTTTAGATATCCATTGTTATCTGTATATGGTATTTTTAGAGTTATTGTTCCCTCATCACCTCTTGAGCAGTGGATTTTATAATCCTTATCAATTTTGAACATATTACTTCTCCTTTCGTAATAACTCTTTTAATTCTTCTATTTGTTTTTGTTGTTCTTGAATAGCTTTAGTTAATATAGGTATTATATATGTTTCGTTAGGTTGCTTTATTTTGTCTTTTCCTACTTCATATATTAAATTTTTGTCTATTTCTTCAAGTTCATCTGCTATATACCCTATTGGTATATTTCTTTCATTATATGTAAATGACTTATGTTTTATTTTGTTTATTGTATCTAACGCATTATAATTAGTATCTTTTATATCACTTTTTAGTCTTTTATCACTTAACCACATTGATATACCATAAGCAGAACCAACATTTGGTGTTACTTCCATATATGGTGGTGAAGCATTTATTGCTATTTTAAACAAAGATACACCATCTGTTCCTGTTGTTGTTTTTGCTGCTTGATATGTTCCTGTATATACAAAATCATTTGCTGTTATTGTTCCTGTTGCTGCTATATTTCCTGTATCTCCATTTACATCTACTCTTATGTTATCTGGATCAGTATCATTACTTATTGATAATGCTTTACAAGATATTTGGTCAGCACCTATACCACCCATACCCATATATGATAAATAATTATCATTTGAATCTTTTATTGCTAAACACTTTTTAGGATTATTTGAATTTATTTCAAATGTTCCTGTTACTTCTTTTTCATTTGTTATTTCATTGTTTAATATTTTATTTATATAAATATAATCAGTAGATGTTATTGACCCACTTTCATTGTAATCTAATGTATCTAGTCCACTATTTGTTGCTGGTAAAGTATTCATTGTTATACCTTTTACTAATACTTTATCGTGTATATCATAATCATATATTCCATTTACTGATTTACTAAAAGAATTTGAACTAATATTAAATCCTCCTATCGTTCCACCTGTTGATGTTATTTCTCCTGAACTATTTACTTTAAAGTTTTTGGTATCTATTGACCCATCTAGTAGTTTTATTTTTGTTCCACTTGTATCAGCTACATAGTTTTCACTCTTTATTGTTCCTGTTGTTATATTATCTCCATTTATTGTTGATGAACCACCAGTAGATAAATCAGTAAATTTTGCATAATTATTCATTATGGTTACTACTGTTCCTGATAAGACTGTTGTTGTTGTTCCACCCATTTCATCAGTTATTGCTGTTGCATAAGTATCATCAGTTGCACCTATTCTCCAGTCATCATTATCAAAACTTTGTCCTTCTGTTCTTGCTCTTTGGCATCCCATTATTGAGTATTCATAAGTTTCTGGTATTGTTCCCTTTGGTGTTGCTTTTAACCATAAATCCCCATTATCATATGGTGGTGTTGGTTGTGTTGTAAATACTCTGCGTTTACTATCTGCTGTGTCTTGTGCTGCTGCTGCATTTGCTAGAGCTTCTATTGTCTTTGCATCTGGTTTGTCATCCCATGAATATACATTGTTTTCTTTTTTAAATATATAAGCATATCCTGTTGATTTATCATAATATAAATCTCCTATATGTTTCTCTTTTTCATCATCAGTTGTCCAGTTACTAGCAGGTAAATTAGATAGAGAAGGTATCCCTGAATAATACCAGGTTTCTACCTTCCCATCTATTTGTTCCTGTAAATTGTTTTTATCACTAGGATACGTTACATCTATAAATTCTTCTAGTTCTGTATTAGTTTCAATTATTTGCCCTTGTATGGATTCTAAATCAGTTTTCATGTTTGCAAGATTATATTTTCTTTCTATATCTTCTGCTGTCCTTACTTTTGTTGTTGAATTTGATTCTCCTAATGTTGCCATATATACCTCCTATCCAAATAATTCTTTATCTAATTGTTGTTTTTCACTAGCTGTCATTTCTAGTCCTTCTATATAACTTCTTATTGCACGTTGATAACTCTTTATTGAATATCCTCCTGCTAGTTTTTGTAACATTAATTTTTGATATTGATTTAATGCAAGACTATTGATATATTCAAACACTTTTTGTTTTGCTGCATTTTGCCCTTTAGTTGTTCCATCATTATAGTTTTGTTTTATTGATTCAATATCATTTTTATATGTTTTATATGATCCATAATCAGTTATTTGTTTTATTACTGCATATTTTGTTGGATTATTATTAGCATAATTAAATTCTTCTAAACTACTATAATCTCCATAATTAGTTAAATCTTTCTTATTTGAATATTTAGTTAGTTTATCTTTATCAATAGAACTTTCTCTATATTTATTGTTATATATAGTTCCTGTTGATTCATCTACCCAATAAACATTATCTTTATTGTCTTTATACTTAACATATCCATTTTCATCTTTTATTTCTTCACCTGTTCCTAATTTATCATTTAGTAGTGCATTTTTTTGTTCCATACTAATTGGTAAATTATATATGTAATTGTATTCTGCTTCTGTTTGTGATGTTCCTTCATCTTTTGCTATTTTCTTTGCATTTGCTATTCCACTATTGATTTCCCTATACTCACCTATTGGTAAATTTGCATCCATAGCTTCATTTACTTGTTTTTCACTTAATGGTGAATATCCTTTATCAAAATATTCTCTTGCATTTTCACTAGCATATTGTCCAAATACTGCTGCTTGTAATCTCCCTAAAGTGCTTGTATCAGCTTCAAATCTTAACTTACCTGCATCTGTATAACTTCCTGCTATTGGTAAATTCTCATTATACATAGCAAGTCCTTCATTTGTTTTCTTAATTTGTCCTCCTGCTACTGGTAAAGCAATATAGTATAGTGGTTTTAACCACTCTTTCTTTAGACTATTTATTGCAGTATCTTTCTTTTCTTCATTGAATAGGTTACCTATATTTTCTCCTGTTGATAATACCATACTTAATGGATCATCATAAGGAATTGCTGCTTGTATAGGTAATCTTCCACCACCCATAATACCACTTATAAATGGTGCTTCTTGTGCTGTATCCTTAGCAATATTTTCTATCTTTGCTGCCAAATCTAAATTATCATTTGTAGCTGTCTTTATATCATCTATTGCCATATCTATTGGACTAAATGCACTTTTTCTTCCTGTTAGTTTTTCTGCTATTAAATTATATAAAAATGCACCTAAGAACATTTTTACAAATGCTGCTGCAAGTTTTTCTTTACCTTCATCAGCCATATCTTTAGGTAAATCTTTAAACATATATCCATATTGGTTATTTACTTCAAGTTGAAATGCTGTAAATAATTTATATATTGGATTCTTTGAATTAAATATTGTTGGTTGGTCACCTTTTGACCTTCCAGCCATTACATCTTTAGCAAACTCATCAGCATTACTCATAGCTTCTTGTTCACTCATACCTTTATCTAAGTTTTCATAGTATTTTGCCCTTACTATTGTGTTAGAAGCAAAACTATCTACTGCTTCAAATGGTATTCCTAATTTATCATTTAATTTGTCTATTGTTGTTTTATATAAGTTTTCTGCTTGTTGTGTTCTATTAGTTAAGTAAACAGAGTTCTCATCAAATCCATCACTCTTTATTGTATTCTTTATAGATTCATACATACCTCTTAATAAGTTCTTAGTAGATACTTGTGACCATGCTTGAGTTATTGGTATAAAGTTAGTCATAGCACTACTTATATTAGCGCCTACCATATTTGCACTTACTCTACCTGTTATATTATTCATTATTGAATATGTATCTCTACCTAATGCTTGTTCCATACCTCTATCAAGTATAGATTTTTTATTTGCTAGTGAGTTGGTATAATCTCTTAATTCAGTTACTAAATTACCTAATGGATTATCTTTTAGATTTTCAGTTAATAATGCTATTTGTTGTGCTTTTTCTTCTGCACTTAAATCTTGGTTAGCATATATTTCATCTATTTGTTGTTGGACACCTTCACTTGAATATTGATATCTTATTTCATTTTCTAATGCTCTTAACTTTTGTATATCTTCTGTATGATATATTAAGTCCATAGCACCTCTTAGGTAATTATCCATACCTTTTAAAGCATTATAATCAGTTGCATCTCCAGTTCTTTGTTGTGCAAAACTAGCCCATGTTTTACCTGGTTTAAATCCTTCTGTTATTCCTGCTATATCAGTTGGTAATGTTCCTTTTTGTATCTTCCATCCAAATTTATCAGCAAGTTTACCTATTAATGATGTAGGTTTATCTTCTATAAAGTGTGGAAAATATCCTTTACGATAATCTATTGGTTTATATCCATTTGCTTTTAATGATTCATTTACACGTTCTATCAGTTCATCATATATATTCCTAAATTCTTCTACTGCTTCACTACATTTTTGTTTATCTATATTATGTTTTTCTGCATAACTTTCTACTTGGTCAGTAGTTAATGTTGTTTCAGGATTATATTTCAATTCTCCTAACATTTGCGTATATGTTGATTCATCATTTGTTAAGCCATATTTTTGGATTCTTTCTACATAATCTTGTTTATCTACCTCTATTTGTGCATTATGTATTGTTATTGGTTTAAAGTATGTATTATACCAAAGTTGTGCTTGTTCTTTACTCATAATGTCATTAAGGTTTCTTTTCATTGTATTGATCTTGTATTGAATACCTCTTTTTTTGTCTTTTATATCTTCTAAGTCAATAGTATTACGTGCTATCTCTCTATATTTTTCTGTTGCCATAGCTCTTGCATATTTATCTTCTACTTTTTGACTTATATTTTGTGTTAATTGCTCTATTTGTTCATCACTTATTGCGTTATTTGTTAATGCTTTATAGATTTTATTTGTTATATTATTTATTTCATTATCATTTAATTCAAATACTTGAACATTAGAATTATCAAATTGTCTATATGGTTTCTTTAAAAATTCAGCCAAAATAAAAGGTATATCTTTATCGTTTACATCAGTTTCTAACATACCTGGATATGTTTCTGCTAATTCTTGATATACACTATCTATATTTGGTTTACCATATTTTATCTTTATTCCTGGATTATTCTTTTTAAATGCTGTTATTCCATCAGCAAATTCTCCAGCACTATCTTTTGAAATAAAAAATTCAGTTTTTCTTATTGCTTTTTGTAAATCTCTTATATCTTCACTTATTACTTCTTCTACAAATTCTTGTCTTGAGTTATTTTTTACAAACTCTCTAATATCGTTTTTAGCTTCACTATTGAAGATATCTTCTCTAGTTAGTCCTTTATACTTATCTATTATGTTTTGTAATTCTAAACTTGCTTTACGTGTTAATTCTAAGTTCTCTCTTGCAAATCTCTTAGCTTGTTCTTCCATTTTAGTATCTGCTTTATCTACTTCGCGTTCAAATAACTCTATTTTTTTGTTTTTATAATCTTCTTTTGTTAATATTCCTCTTAGTTCTTCATTATTGACTGCTCTTTCTTCTAGTTTTGCATAACTTGGTAATGTTTTTAAGTAGTCATTGTAATCTTTTATTGTAAAATCTACGTTATTTTGTTCTTGTTGTGTTTCATTTGATATAGAGTAATCAGTTCCATTATATTGAAAACTAGATAATCTATGTAATGAAGGTAACTCACTTACGTTATCAGGATAATATAACTCATTAGCATTTACTTCATAAGTATATACTTTACCACCATTATTATTTGCTACATTTTGTGCATAAGATTTATCTGTTGTTACCCAGTCACCATTATTAAGTTCATTTACTGGTGATGCTCTATATATTTTTACTTTTTCTTCTGGATTATTTAGTATCTTTTTTAATTTAGATAAATCAGTTTGATCTTGTCTTGTTAAATATCCATTTAATTCTATTACTTTGTTTTTAATATCATTTATATCTAAATCAGTTATACTTTGTGAGTTTTCTATTTGATGACTTCCTCTATAATCTCCTAAGCTATATCTTATATCTGGACTACTTGTTGGATTTGTATTATCTATATTCTTTATTTGGTTAGATTCAAAAACAACATAATTATCACCATTGATAACACCATCATAGCCATTATCTTGTAATATGTTTCTAACTGCTCTACCTTTTTGTCTATTAGTTAGTGTATCCCAATCAGTTATTAAATTTACATCATCTTTAAATCTATTTTCAAAATCTTCATAAAAAGATGGTGCAAAACTTACACTACCATCTTCATTTATTGTATCAGCTGTAGGTATGTATGGATTAGTTATGTTTAGATAACTCTCTATTACTCTACCCTGCTCTCCATTGCTCATTTTAGCATAATCTTTAGCAGAATCTAAATCTTTTGTAAAGTAGAATCCTGCACCATAATATGTTCCATGATTTCCTGCTAAATCTCTATCAAACTCATTAAACTCTCCTGTAGTTCCATGATACATTGGTATAAGTCTACCTTCTGCATCTCTAACTTTAGAGTTTGTAAAATAATCTTGTTGTTCTTTAGATAATTCTCTACCTTGTGAATCTTGTGTTGATAAAGAATATCTTATATCTTGATTTTCTGTTGGATTAAGATTATCTTCTGCTTTAAATTGGTTAGAATCAAAAGTAACATATAAATTACCAGTAGTTCTATATGAATTTTTGCTTTGACCACCATAGTCATAAACATTTTTCATTATAATTCCATCATAGTTAGTTTCTCCAGATTTATTCTTTTCTATTATTCTTTTTACTAAATCATTAGTAGTTATAGAATTGCTTAAAAAGTCATCTACCATACTACCATCAAAATTATATCTTGCTAAATTATATAAGTTTGAATATCCAATAGCATCAGTATTTAGATTTTGTCCTATTGTTTTGAATAATTGTTTTTTAAACCATGAACTTTCACTACCATAATTAATATTATTTTCATATAATTTACCATACTCATTTACAAATTGACTTATTGTTTTGCCTTCTATCAATTCTCTTTCAGCAGGATTTAAGTCCTCAACATAATTACTTATTAATTCATCACCATTTGGTAAAGTTTGTTTATATTCTTCACCAAATAATTCTGCATTTTTTTGACCAGCTTCAAGCCATCCCTCGTATGTTAAATTAAACATACTCATATCATTTACTACATCTCTAAGTTCACTTGATTTTATTTTATTTTTAATAATTGAGTATTCAGCATATTCTCTTGGTTCGTTTGATTTATTATATTCTTTAAATTTATCATTACTTTCTTGTGCTAAATTAAATAGTTTTTCTTTAGTTTCATTATCTTTTACCACTTTACGATATTCATTTTCTCTATTAATATCTCTTTCAGTTAATATAGTATTCCAGTTCTCACCAAAAGTATCAATTATATATGGATTTGTTAAATTTACATAACCACTATATTGATAATTTGCTATAAATTCGTTTTGAATATTGTCTATTAATTCCTGTTCACTATTAAATGCTTTTGTTAATCCTCTATTAATTACATCTTGTTTTTGCTGTTCTGTGAATCTTTCAGTATCAAATAACCATTTTTCTAAGTCATTTTTAAAAATATTTTTTAATATAGTTTGTTCTTTTAATGTATCAGCACTTGCAATTAATTTTGTTGTTTCTTTATCATACATATCAAGTATTTGTGCTAGTTCTGGATAGCCATCATAACCTCTCAAGTTATACCAGTCCTCTAATTGACTTTTTAAAACTTGAATATAATTATCTCTACCCAAAAACAAATCATGTAAATTTTCATTGTTCTTTACTCTATCTAAAGCTACTTTACCTTCATTTGATAAGTTATTGTATCCTAAAAACTCTATACCAGAAGGATTTTGTTTTAAAATATAAGCATCCCCATCTTTTTCAATAGTATAATGATTTGTTATACCATTTACTTTCATTTGGTCATCATTTTGTTTATTTTGAAATTCTATAAAATTATTTACATCTTCTAAAGTCTTTATAGGTTTAGTATATGCTTTCTTATAATTTTGGTCAGCATAACTTCCACTCATATCTTGATTATCAGTATAGTAATTTACTACTTGATCTCCAAAACGATAAAAGTCAGTTCCCACAGGATTAAACTCATTAAATTGAGATAGTTTACCAGTAGTAGTATGATATACCTTTATTAAATTACCATTACTATCTGTCGCTTTTGAATTTTTAAAATAGTCTATTTGTCCTTGTGATAATTTATTTCCATCATTATCTTCTCCTGTTTGTGCTTCTTCTACACTTAATGAAAAAGGTAATGTTTCATCTTCTTGTGTTTCAGTTTTTATTCCTTCTAAACCTTGTTTATAAAGTTTTTCTAATTTCTCTTGTGTTTGTAATAATTTCTTATCACCTTTTATTTTTCCTACTATTCTCTTTATTTCATCTATTATTTTTTGTAATAATGTTCTATTGTCATTTAATTTTGTTAAGAACTCATTATCATTTAATAGTTCTCCTAATTTATCATTAATATATTCATCTTCTATGTCATCAGTTAGATTACTTGATATTTCACCTTCCTTAACACCATATAAGTTCATATATTCTTTTAAATCTTCTTTTCCCTTTAAATCATATACTAGACCTTTTAATTCATTGTATAAGCCCTCATTTGATGATTTTATTGAGTGTGCTATTTCATGGTATGCTACTTGTTCTAGTGCATTTTTACTATTTGCATTAATATATACTGTTCCATCTTTATTAAATCCATTTATAGTCTTTCCTTCTACATCTACACCCATATCTTTTATTATGTCATTATTGACTATTTTATAGTTTAATTCACTATTATCACTTAATGTTTTTACAAAGTCATATAGTTTATGATTTTTCTTTGTATCACTTAATCCAGCTTCTTGTATTGATTTTACAAGTTCTTTATCTTTTTCATTATCAGTTTCTTGTGTGAATTGTCTATATCTTTCAGGATTATTTATTTTATCTATTGTTGTTGTTCTATATTTCTTCATCTCTTGTTTTATTTCTTCTTCACTAAGTTCTATTCCACGTTCTTGTGCTTCTTTTATTACTGCTTCTCTTAGTTTAGTTTCAATATTTTCACCTTTAGATGATTCCATATATTTTAATATTCTTTGTTCTGCTAGTTCTTGTTTCTCTATATTACTATCATAATCAAGTTCTTCTCTTTCTACTTGTTTAGTAGTTTCTTCTACTTGTTCTCCTAATAATGCTTTTGCTTCTTTAAAACTCATATTATTGTCTTTTGCAAAGGCATTTATTATTTGATTTCTTTGTGTTGTATTGATTATGGTTGATCCTGCACCTAATATAGCACTTGTTAAAGCTGCACTTAAAAATGATTCCCAACTATCTCCTGCTGTAAATTGTTTCAAAAAGTCATCTATTCCATTTCCTGTTAGTTCTTCCATACCATAGTTATAGTTATTATCTATCCCATGTGCTATATCAGTTCCTAATGCTACTAAAGCATTTGATATTATTTCTTCAAATCCTTCACCTGCTGCATCTGCTATTTTTAAAAATGCTTTACCTACATATTTATTATTAAATACATTTGTTGCTATATCAGCAAGTTTTCCAGTTAATTTATCTCCCCATCCAGCACTCTTTATTCCTGGCATACCTTCAAAAAATTGTTCACTTATTGCTTCTGCAAATCCATTTATCATAGCAAATTTGTGTGATTCACTATCACTTGCACCATTTTTATATGCTTCACTACGAGAATTACCATAAGCACTTGTAAATGATGGTATTGCACTTGATAAGATTTTTCCTGCACCACTTAATTCTCCTGCTGTTGTTGTTAATCCTAATCCTCCTGCTATTCCACCTGTTACTGCACCCATACCAGCCATAGCTGCTACGTTTCCTATTCCTTGTGCTACTGATTCTCCAAATTCACCTAAATAAGACTTTTCTCTTATATCTTTTGTATATTGACTATTTAATAAGTTCTCTTGTTCATTTTCATTTAATCCAAATAGACTTGCTGTTGAATTTGCTTTTGCATTTTCTTGTAACCAGTTTCCATAACTACTTACTATATCACTTGCTAAATTACCTTCTCCTAATACAGAATTACCTAATCCTGACCAGAAGTTTGCTGCACTTGATATAGCATATTGTGCTGTGTCTGCTACACCTTCTAGTGTTCTAAATGCACCTTGTCCTATATTAGAACCTATATTTAACATTGTGTTTAAATATCCTTCTACAAGGTTACCAGAACCACTTTTAAATAGCCCAGCATTTTTTTGTTGTTCTTCTAATTGTTTTTGCTGTTCTGCTTGTCTTTTTCTTTCTTCTTCTAATTGTTTTAAATAAGCATCAAAATCAAATGATTCCATACTTTTTTTGAAGGCATTATAATCTTGTGTTGCATATCCATTACTTGCAGTATTTTTCTTGAAAAAAGACTCTGTAAAATCAGTCATAATTTACCTCCTAAGCAGCCCCAAAATGTTGTTTTATCTTTTTAATATCACTATCGTTATATATTCCTGCTGCTTTTCCTTCATTTAAGTATTGATTTAATGTTCCTTGTGTTATTCCATTTTTTGCAGCATATTCTAGTTTTTGGTATTCTTTAAATGCTGTACTTGAACTAAATCCTTTATTTACCATTGTTGCACTTGTTTTTAATACTTTATTGTTTGCAGAAGTATCACTATATTGTGCTTGTGCTTGTTGTGCTGCTTGTCTTGCTGCTGCTTGTTTTTGTAAAGCATAATTTGCAGCCCATTGAGCTTCACTTGTCTTTTGTGCTTGAGCACTTGCTATACTATTCTTATAACTTTGTATCATACTCATATAGTTATTTATTCTATTTGTATATGTATCACTTATACTTTGTTCATAACTTAATTTGTCATTATACATTGTTCTTCTATATTCAAATCCACTTAATGCAAGTTCTGTTTGTTTTACTAATTGTTGATATGCTATATCAGCTAGTGCTGCATTATTTGTTAATATTGCTTGATTTATTTGATTTTGAAATTCAGTATTAGCTTTTTGTAATGCGTTATTTGCTGCACTTACTCTATTTTGATAAGTTATATTCATAGCTATATCTTGATTCTTTGCAAATCCTGTTCCACCTAATCCTCTTGCTGCTAATTCTTCACTACTTCCACCATATTGATTTAAACTCTTTTGATAGTCTATATAAGCATTTGCTTGTTCATTTTTTGTTTGTTGTGCTGCTTCTTCTTTTTGTTGATTTATTAAATCTATATTAAAGTCTGTTTGTGCTTGTTGATTCTTTGTTTGTGTTTCAGCCCATGTATCTATATTTGCTTTTTGTTCTTCTTGTAATTTATTAAATTCTTCTAATTGGTTATTGTAATTAGTATCATAGTCTTGTATTTTTTTATTCATTTCATCTTGTGCTTCTTTTATCTTGTTTGTTGCATTACTAATATCTGTATTATAACCTGTTATTAATTGATCCCATTGACTAGCAAATTTTTGTATATCCATGTTTACCTCCTAACTTCTTTTTACATAAGAACCTATATAAGATTCCAATGTTGTTTCATATATTCCAAATGGTTTATTACTACTAAACTTTAATTGAATAGTATTCCATTTTTTCTTTTTTATTTTTGTTACTATATAACCTTTTGTATTTTCTAACGTTGCTAGTTCTTCAAAATCACCATTATCTAGCTTTGTTTCTATCTTTATTGTTGTTCCTTCTACATCTGTTTTAAATCCTTTTTTATTTGTTGTCTTTAACATTTGAGGATATCCAAAATCATCTTGTTTTGTTGTCCAGTAGTTATACATATTACCTTTACTTCCTGTTATCTTCATTATTCTAGGGAATACATCTAATGTGCTTAATGATGCTAAAGATACATCACTTACTTTATAGTCACTATCATATAGAATTTCATTTTTACTATCATAATGATATGTCTTTATTGGTAATGAACTTGTATCTAAATATGTTAAATATCCTCTTGAATCTTTATCTTGTGCATATTTTGTTCCTAAATAAAGTGTTCCATCTATTACTACTGCTGATAATATGTCACAACCTAAAGACCAGTAAAACCACTCATATTCTAAGTGGTCATTATTTTGAACTCTTTGATGACTATCTGCTAAATATACTTTGTCATCTATTATTGTTAATAGGTATCCTTCCCACTCTACTAACACCATATTTTTATAATTTTTTTCATTTAATAATTTACTATCTACTAATGTACTTCTATGTGATATTGCTTGTTCTGTTGTTATATCACTTGATATTCCTTCCATACCTCTATCACTAAAAAATACAATATCATCATTAAAGTTTATTCCTGTTGCTATACATCCTGTTGTTATACTTGAGTGTGAATTACTATATGTTTTGACTGTTGTTTCTAGTTTTGAATCATATACTTCATAAGGCACGTTATAGAATATTGTTGTATTATTCATACTTGGTTCTTTAAATACCCATAAAGCATTATTTCCTGGTATTAATGCTTTTACTAAACTTGCATCATTTCCTTGTGTTGAATAACTTGTATTTCCTATATAACGTGGATCATTTAATCCAGACCATATTAATAAGTTTGGATTCTTCTTACTTCCGCTCATAAATACACGATTATCAAATACACAAGCTAATTTACATTTATCAGCTGTTTCTCTACCATCACTTGTCTTTGAATATAAAAACTCTATTGTTGCTTTTGTTGATTCTACTGGTGCTGTTGTAAATTCTACTACACCATTTGTTGTATCTACTGAAAATCCTGTTGTTATTTCTTGTGGTGTTACACCACTTATATCAAATACTTTTAATCCATTATCTATCTCTTTTTGTGATAATTGATAATCTGTTGTTGTTCCATCTGGTATATATTGTTCTTTTACATAATCAGTTAATAAATTTGCTTCCTGTAAAAATGTTGTATTCCCACCTATTAAGTTATGTATTGCTATTACTGGTATTGTTCCTGTTACTTCACTTACTGCTGTTCCATTATATTCATAGTATTTTAGTCCATCTTTTATAAATAATATGTTATTAAAGATAAATCCTACACTTTTTGATGGATTCATACCACTTGCTTTTATTATTGTTTCTGCATCAGTGGACATATTTATATCTATTAGTTTTACCCCTTTATGAACTATTAAATGCTTTACATTGTTTATTTCATAAAAAAATAGACCAAAAATATCACCACTATCAAAAAATTCCTTGTATCGTGATATTGCTGGTCTAGTTTCTATTTTCTTACCTAAATTTTTATAGTTCTTCCACATATTTAAAGAGTCTGGACTTCTTGTTTCTGCTACTTCTCCACCTGTAAAATCTACACCTCTAAAATTATTGTATCTTTGTAATCTTAAACCACCTGCTGCTAGTCCTGTGTATGTATTACTAGACATCTAAACCACCTTCTATCGTTGCTACACCAGAAGTGTTTATATCTAACATATTTAATGCTTGTTGGTATCTTTGTTCATATACCTTACCATATTGTGCTGATACATCACTCTTTAATAAATCAGCTGCTATTCCATAAGGCATTATTTCTAATACATCCATACTATTCTCAAATACATAAGTTTCATCTTCTGTGTCTTTGTCTATTTTCTTTGGATATTTCCAATATCTTATTGTTGCTGTTCCATCTTCTTTAAATGTTACTATGTTATCAAATAATTCATATCTAACACCTGTTATTGTTTTTAATTTATAGAAGTCTTTATAATCATCATATAAATTCATTTCTTCATTTACTTTTACCTTTGTTGTATCTTGAACTGCTATCTTTTTAATACGTGCTAATTCGTGATTTATTGTATCTATTACATAGTTTATTTTTGCTTGTATATCTACATCATCTGTTAAATACTCACTATTCTCATTTACTTCTTCTATTAAGGATAATACTCTATCCTTCATCTCTCTTAGTGTCATCTTCTACCTCCTCATTGATAAGTAGTTTTAATCTATCTATTGCTTGATCTAATGGTATTAGTCCATTTACCTTTGTAAATCCCATATTTTCTACAAACGATAATGTTTCTCCATCTTTTAAAGGATATTCAATGTTTGATTCTTCTTTAAGCCCTTTTGAATCAGTTAATACTTTATGTTTTTTAAATATTCCATTTTCTACTTTATCTATTATTTTAAGTGTGTATCCATCTTCATATATTGTTTCATTATGAAGTTCCCTATCTACCCCATCATATATATAAGTTCCATAAAAACTTGTATCAGGTATTCTTACATATTTTTCTAACTTTTCTAACTTTTCCATTACTTTCTCTCCTTACATACATTGGATATTCTTTTATTATTTCATCTACCATACATTTATATTCGTTTATTAATGACTTCCCTACGTTGTTTATCTTATCTAGGTATATAATATATCTTCCTTCACCTTCTATGGTTTCTACCTGGTTTTCTGTTATTCTCAAATACCTATCTAATGATTCTGTTAGTGTAGATATTGAAGAACATACTATATCAAATCCTTCTGGTGCATATCCAGAGTGTCCATAGACATTAATGACATCTTCACATATATCTATTGTGGTCATAATTCTCTCCTTCATTACATCTACTACTTAGTAATAAACATAAGAAAAGAGAGTATTACTACTCTCCTTTAACTAAAATACTACTGCTACTACTTTAATATCAGTTGAACTTCCAGCACAAGTTATTTTACCATCAGTTCCAGCATATTTTGCAGTTTCTACCCATGCAGCAGCTACACCACCAGCAGCAATACTTGATATTGTAATATCAGCATCAGCAGCAGCATATCCACCATTTGATGGTGCTTTTACTTTACCATCTTTTGCAGTAGAACCATGAGTGTTTTTGAATACTAATAGGATTCTATCATTTGAATAGTTTTTTACATCAAATACGATTCCATCTGTTCCATCAACAGCAGTTAAATCACTTTCTAAGCTTTTACCAGTATTTTTTACATTAGTAAATTTACCAGTTGCAGCAGCAAATCTTTGTAATCTCATCTTTCTTACCTCCTATTAATGTGCTCTAATTACATATAGTTCTTGTGGTCTTACAACCTTAGCACCATATACATTTAGACCTTTTATAATACTTGCAAATCCTTTTTCTTTTCTTGCAGTTTCTAGTTTATCAATTTGGTTAGCAACAGCAACAGCTCTCTTAGTTCTTACTAACTCATAATCATCTGTACCATCATTGTATAGATTGTTAGATAGTCTTAGATAGCATTTATTATACTTACCTACTGCACCACGTTTAATATATTCTACGTTATCAGTAAATAAGTTAGCTAGTTTACTTCTTATTAATACTAAGTGTTCTGCATTTAGATCAGCAGCAAGTTCTTCTTTTGTAGATACATTATTTTGATATAGCTTTAATAAAGCTGCATCAATAGTATCTAATGGTGAAGTTTCAGCACTAATATCTTTAGAAGCTGATTTCATACTACTTAATACACCAGTAGCAGCTACTTCGGCAACTGTTGCATCTTCTTTTTCTGCTAGTGCTTTCTTAGCTTCATTAAATTGTGCATCTAAATATCCAGGCATACTTTGTGCTTTATCTACATCATCTACTTCAAATGCAAAATAATCATAATACTCAATATCTAAGTATTGTGCATTATCAGCTAAATGCTCAATAGCAATGTCTGTTCCTGGTACATAAGTACCTATTGTTGGTCTAACTGCACCAACGATTTTTACTCTTTCACCTTGCTTAATTTCACCTTCAAATTTATAATCACACCAATTTGCAATTACTAGGTCTTTTGCAAGTTCTGTTTGGATATACTTTGACCAAAATGTTGGTTTAAAGTTTCCAGCAAATCTTTGTAATTTCATTTTTTAACCTCTCCTTTTTTTAAAATTACCATTTCTCCAATGATTTATGGATTAATTCCAAATTTTTCCATTGTTCTTCATCTGTCATCCTGTCAAATTCAGCTTCACTAATAAAGTCTTTCTTTTCTTTACCAGGTATTGACTTCATACTTCCAGGATTATTTACTACCTGTGTAGTATTATTCTTTTTGTATATTTCATATACATTTGTTATAGGTGTTTCTTTTGTGAATTGCTTTTCAAATTCTTTAAATTCTTTTGAATTGTATTCATCTTCTGTTACACCTATACTTTTTAGTTCAGCTATTCTCTTACGTGTTAAGATTTCACTCTCTAAATTGTCTATGATGATCTTATCTCTATTAGTAATGTTTGCTTTTGACTTAATATGATTTACGTTATCTTCTAGTTCTTGAATACTATCAGCTTCACTTATCATCTCATTTGCATAAGCTCTACCTACTATTTCATCATCATTGTTTGTTGGTATATATGTTATACCTTGTTTACCATAAAACTCTCTTGCTTTATTTAAGGCATCTTCATTACTTTCTGCTTTTAGACCTTCCTTAGTTAAATAAGCTAGTTCTTGGTATTTAGATAAAGATTCTTTATATTCTCTATCTAGTTTTTTCCTTTCCCTTGCTAACCTGCTCTCAACTGCATTATTTATTCTTTCCTGCACTTGTTCTTCTGTAAACATAGGTTTTGGTTCTTTTGTAGGCTCTTCTACTATTTTTTCAGTAGTTTCTTCTACATTTTGTTCAGTTATTGTTTCAACTGATTCATTGTTAGTTTGTTCTAACTCTTTTTCTTCCATTTTAATCTCCTTTTAAAGTCTGTATGACTATCCATATTTTAAAGTGTTTTGTTTCACTAGCACTTATTAGCACCATTAGAATAGATATAAAGGTTTAAGGAATTAATTACTTTCCCTCTTGTTGTTATTCACCTGCTCTATTACCCAACAACAAACCATCATAGATACAACCTTTATAGGCAAAACTTTTTATATATCTATCCTAATGCTACTAACAAGTGTTAATAGCACGTTATAAATATACAAACCTTTAAACCTTTATGTCTGTGGCTTCACGCATATAAAGTAAACTTGGCTTGTTTTAGTTTATTATAATGAAGGATAATTACATAGGAATCTCACTACTCTGCATTTGATTAATTTCTTTTGGCACTATTGCACCTGTATCTAACATTTGTTGTAATTGATTTTGCATTATTTGTGCTCTTGCATTTATGGCTCTTATATATTGTTCTTCTTCTTTTCTTCTTTTTATTAAATCTTCTAGTTTCATTTTTGGCATTACTGCATCATTATCTAGTAAACTTACATAATCTTCTAACCAGTTTGTATCTTGAAATTGTGGTGTTTGTGCTAAATGTTCAAGACTTATCTCTTGTGCATATTTATCATAAGCACCTTTTGGTGTTATATCTATCTTTACACTTGTTCTTAGTTTATCTAGTATTGTTGCTTCTACTTTTTCTTCTGTTATTGTTTCTTCTCCTGTCATTGGATCAGTTTCTACGTTTTCTAACTTCATACCATCTTTTTTATTGTATGTTTTCCAGAAGTCCATCCATATTCTTGCTAAATCTTCTAGCATTGTATTTATTGCTACATTTTGTTCATCTAGTGGTTGTTCACTTGCTTGTTGTACTGCTAATATTGCTCTACCACTTGCATCTTCTGGATTTACTTGTCCTGTTGCTGTATCACTTGCACTTCTTAATTCTCTTGTTATTTGTATTAAATCAGTTTGCACTTTATCTGCATCAGGTGACATTTGTGCAGGTTGTGTTGTTGAGAATACTTTTCTTACATCATCTATCTCCATACCTTCTGCTGCTATTATTCCACCTACACTATTTATTGCTTCTGGATTTGCTATTTTATCTTTTAAGTATATCTTTTGTGGATATGCTGTATTCTTTGTTGCTATTAATCTTCTTAATAGATTCTTATTTACTTCTATTTGATTTGATATTAAAGTTCTTACTTCTCCTTCTCCTCTTGCATTTCCTTCTTTATCTTTCCATGCAAGATGGCTAAATGGATATAAACTTATTCCCATATCTTTGTCTTTACATATATCTACGTGCTTACTTGCTTTATCATAATGTATTGTTCCATCTTTCCTGTAAAACCTTGTTAGTATTGTTATCATTGGATTTACTTCTTGTTTTGCATCAGTTCCAGCTTCATCACTTGTATCATCATCACCTATTAGATATTCTTGTTCTTTCTTTGATACACCATAAGCTTCTGCTAATTCACGTGCTTGTGATACACTCATACGTTGCTTTGCTAGTATATATGGTTGTAATTGTATATTTGGTTCTTGTTCATTTCCATAAAAGATATCTAATTTATTTAATATTTCATTTTCTGGATTATTTGTTTCTTCATTGTATGATACATACATTATCCCTTCACTTGTTATTGCTGCTTGTTTTACTACTTTCTTACATTTGATATCCATTTGATCCTTTTCCCATAGTCTAGCAGCTCTTTGATTAAATAAATCACATACCTTTTTAGCTTTTGCTCTAAATTCAGTTCCTTCTAAATTATCAGCACTATAATTTATTGCTCTTAATGATTTTGTTACCTTATTTACTTTATAATCTACTATTGGTTGTATAAAGTTTAGTGATACAGGACTTATTCCTTCTAATATTATTCCTTCCCATTGGTCACCATTATAGAAATTATTGCATTTATCTACATCTGTAAAATATCCCATCATCCTACAATAATCTACGTTCTTATTGTATAGTGTCCATATATCTGTTTCTTTTATTTCCTTTTCATCCATTTATATCACCTCTTTGGCATTTGTTTTTGACCTAATCCAGTTCCATCATATTTGTCTATGTTTTCTATCATAGTGTCATATATTCTTTCTTCTAAGTCTTTTTCTTTACGTTCTTTCCTATCATTTATTGAATCACTTACCATTTTTACTGGATTTAGTGTTATATTCTTCATTTTACTTATTGATAATCCTATCTTTGCACCTATTGTAAACGATAGTAAATTTATCAGCATTAGTATTGTTAATTCTATAAAACTCATACTACTTGTATCCTTTCTCCATAGTCTTTTTGTTTTGGTTTCTCACTTTCAAAATTTATATGAACTACTTTCTCTATTACTTTTGGTTTTGTTGGTGCTGTTCTACTTATACAAAAGTATCTCAATGAATCAGTTATATGTGTTATATCATGTGGTTCTGTTGCACAATCATTTACGTTCTTTTCATCATGTTGTATTGCTGGTAAACACCTTATTATGTTTAAACAATTATCAAATATCTTTAAATGACTTGTTTGTTTCATTTCTCCAGTTTGTTCATCTTTTACTTCTACTGGCTTTATCCACTCTTTTACTGCTAACCATCCATTTTCTCTATCAGCACTACACTTGTCTAGTTTTATTCCATTTTCATAAAATATTTCTGCTGCACTCTTTCCTGTATCATTTCTTCTATTCCATAAGTCTGGTGGTGCATATATATTCTTTACTCTTTCTATTTCTGGATAACTCTTTAATTTCTTTGCAGCTTCACTTATTATTAAATTACTTTCGTGTATTTCATTATATACATAAACATTATTATTAGTGTCTATTGCATAAAATAAAACTGCAAACATATCTAGTCCATAGTCTATACTTACATATCTATTCCAATGTTCTGGTATTTTAAATGGTTCTATAACGTGTATATCCCTTCTAAATTCTCCAAAAAATTGTCCTTCAAAGATATCCCAGTCACCATATAACATGGCTTTCTTTCTATCTTCTGGTAAATTCTCAAGTGTCCTTACATAATCAGGATCATTTTCCATTAAGAACTTATTTTCAAATACTAAACTCTTTATGAACGTATAATCGTTCTTATCTTCATTTCCTCTATAATCTTTATCTATAAATAACCTTTTTACCCATTGATGACCTATTCCACCAGGATTACACGTAAAATACATACGTGGTTTAAATTGTGTCTTACACATACCACTTGCACGATTTGATTCAGTTAAACATTGATATTGAAATTCAGTAAATTGTGTTGCTTCTTCCATAAATATCACATCATAAGCTTGTCCCTGATATTGCAATACATCATTTTCATTATCACAATATCCTAACTTTATACGTGATTCATTAAAGAACTCAAATACTTTCTCCTGGTCTTTATAGTTTGCTATTGTTGTATCTTGTTTGCATCTTAATAGTTTTTGTAATGGCACAATATGGTTTTCTCTTAATTCTGTTAATGTTCTTCTTAACAATAAGATTTGTATTCCTGGATTATTTAGTGCTAGTAATACTGCTTTTATTCTTGCAGCCCAGCTCTTTCCTCCACCTCTTGCACCACCATAAGCTATATATTTTGTTTTAGCTTCAAAAAACTCTATTTGTTTAGGATATGGTCTATCTATTTTTAGTTCTATCATTTACCCCATTGTCCTAGATCATTTTCCATTGATATTTTTATATCTTGTTTCTGTTCTACTTGTTCTTTAGGTTTTTCACCAATAGTATCTCTTATAACTTCAAAAGCTTTTATGTCACCATCAAGTGCTTTTGCTATTATCTCTAAGCATATTCTATTTTGTGTATCTTTTGTTTCAAGTAGATTTATTAAGTCATCTCTAAGCTGTTTTCTTTTTCTTCTACTTTCTCCAGAAGCAATACCACCATTTTTTGCTATTTCCCTCTGTTCGTTCTCTGTTAGTTTATTAAATGGTATTAAGTTATCTTCTTTTGACATTTCTATCACATCCTATTTGTTAGAGTTTTGTTTCTCTATTTTCTTAATACCATCCTATCATTATAGTTTTTTACAAATTGTTTACCTTTTTTAGTAATAAAGTCTTTGTATTGTATATAAAACTCATCTATAAGATGGTATATTTCTAATATATTTTTATCATCTAGTTTTCCTTTATACACTTCATCAATCATTTCACCTGTTATTGCACTAAATATTTCAAAATTATAATGTTCTATTTTATGTAATAATTGATGTGATGACTGCATTAGTATTGCTGTATTACCTCTTACTAATTCTCCACCTGCACGTTTAGGTATTATTAAATGATGTGCTGTGTATAATTCTTTTTTAGGTGAGAATCCCATAAAATCATAACCTAGTTCTTTTATTTTGAACTCGTTTATCATTATGTTGGTTATATTTCTCATTTCTCCCCACCTTAAAACATATATTAAATTTAGGGCATAATATACACTTTTGATATCTCATGCAATATTTAATATCTTTTGTGTCTATTTTCCCCATAATTAATCTCCATAATAAAAGCAGCTTTTTATTGCTGCTCTTTGAGGTGATGTGGATTCAATAATCTCACAATATCATAATATATGATAATTTGTCCTATTTTGTCCTATTTTTTATTTTATTTACATATATGTTATGGCATTGACTTTTTGAATATCCTACTAAGTTTCCTATCTTTTCAAATGGCATTGGTTTATTATGAGTTCTTAGATATTCTTTGTCATTTCTTAAATCATATATCCTACGTTCTAGTGTTGTATATTCATTTCTTATCTTTAATTCATTGTTTATGTATTTAATTAGTGTTTTTATCTCTTTTTCTATGAATTTTAATTCTTTATCTATTTCTTCTAGCTGTATTACATATTCAAGATTCTTGTCTTGTCTTTTTGTTGATGCTATTTTATCTGGTTCTATGTTTATTGCTTTTGGTAATACTAATGATCTAATATTTATCTTCCTGTCTATTAAGTATTGTTTTCTATTTTCATATTTTTTTAATTGTTCTTCTGCTTCTCTCGTTTGTCATCACTCTCCATCCAGGTATCTATATCATTTCTTCCAGCTGCTAGGCATAATATTTCTACTATAAATCCACAAATGCAACCTAGTATGTATCCTACAAATATCCCCCACCAAAATAAATCACTTGTTATTATTTCTAACACGTTTCTTCACCTTTACCTTTTCAGCTTTTATTTCTTCATAACCAGGATGTTTTTCTAATAATAAGTCTATATCAGTTAATTCTTCTTTTTCATATTCAAATGTTCCTTCTTTTGTTTTAATTTTAATCTTGTATCTCTCCATTATTTCCCTCTCATACATTTCTATTAAATCTTTTGAATCTCCATATTCTAGTGCATGTAGATAGTTCATATATAAATCTAAACTATTCATTATTTAACCTATCTATTATTTCGTTGATTTTATCAATAGCACTTATAGTATCAATATGTGCTATTTCTATTTTTTCATCTAAATTATCTATACCTTTTAATGAAGTTGGTATTATTTTTTCTATCTTCTTATCTTCTTCTAGTATTTCTACTTCAGTCATTAAAGCGTCAAAATCGTTTAAACAATCAAATATATATTCTAATAATGCTTTTCTATTATCATTTACATAGAAATGTTCTAATTCATCTATGTGGTATTTTACTCCTTCATAACTTATTATTTGGGGTGCTTCTTCTTCATTTGCTATCTTCTTTAATAAATCTATTACTTTAATCTTTTCCATTAGTGTTCTCCTTTAATAGTTTCAAACTCAAATGCAGTATCACTATTTAACTTTAATTCTTTTTTAATTAGTTCTATTGCTTCTTCAATAGTTTTACATTGTTTTTCTTTAAAAGTTTCTAATATTGCTATTACCTCTCTTTTATTTACTTTCTTCATTTGTTGTTCCTCCTTCCTTTAGTTCTTTTAATTTATCTAAAATTGCTTCTATACATAGTTTGTTATTAAAATCTAACTCTCTTTCTTTTTCTAAATATTTTTCTAATTCAGTTATTATGTTATTTAATTTTTCTATTGTATATTTACTTTCAGTAGATAGTTTATTATATAAATATGTTTTTTCTTCTAATTGACTATTTAGTCTTTCTATTTCATCATTTGCAACTCTGAAATTATCTTTCATTTCCAAATAATCGTTATTTAATCTTTCTATTTCTTTGTCTTTTTCCATAAACTCTTTTGCTAGATTTCTTCTAAATGCAGGTAAGCAATTATTATCTATATGTCTTTTATAATCTTCTAAATCTTTTAAATCTTTCACTCTTTATCACTTCCTAATAATTTAATTATGAAATATGGTTTACCTGTGTTCTTCTCTTTTTCTTGCCATATTTCTATAACATTATCAATTCTTTTATAATATGTTTCTTCTTTAATCATTTCTTTTAAAAAGTCAACTAACATTACTCTTTATCACTTCCTAACTTGTAAAATATGCTCTACTAATATCAACTCTTATTCCTGATAATCTTCTTAATAATTCTTGTTTTCTATAAAGTTTTCCTAACCTATATAATTGAATAAAAGATATTTTTGTTTTTTTACATTTTTGTATATCTTTAGGTATTTCTTCTTTAAGTTCTTTTATAATTTGCTCTCTATTCACTCTTTATCACTTCCCCATTTGTCGTAATCAAAGTATTCCTGTAAATTTAATTTCTTCAATATTCCTCTTAAAGTCTTAACATAATCGTCACTTTTTGGATAACCACTATTAATAAACTCTTGTATTTCTTCATTAATAATACCCTCTAAATAATTTAATTCTTTTTCACTCACTCTTTATCTTCTCCCTTCAATTCCAAAATCTATATTCTCATCATTTAATATATAACTTAACCTATTACTTCTTAATTCTTCATTGTAATAATATACTTGTCTTAATTTTAATTTTAAATCTTCATTTTCTTTATTTAATCTTTCTATTTCTTTTAATACTACTTGAATTGCTTGGTATCTATTTTCTTTTTGGTGTTCTTCTAAATTAAAATCTTCTTTTGAAGTATGTTCTAAATACAATCTTGCTTCTTCTATATTCACTCTTTATCACTTCCTTTTAATATATCTAGTAAATAGTCTTTTTGATTTAATATTCCAAACCCTTTATCTAATGCAGTTATAGATACTTCTTCTTTGCTAATAAACTCTATTGATTTATCTATTCTTGCTTGTAATTTCTCATTTATTTCTAATAGTCTATCTATTTCTCTAGGCATTTCTTCTATTGATATGTTATCCATTTATATTCCTCCTATTATTAACCATATCAAGTCCTAATACTTATATTCTATCCAATATTGTTTATATTTTACTTGGTCGCCAAATCTATTTGTTGTTTCTACAAACTTGTCATTTATCATATATTTCTTTCTTAATAGCCAAATATAATGTGATAAACGTGTACATCCTAATTCTTTAATTGCTTCCCAAGAAGATATTGTTCCATATTTTTCTAAATATTCTAATACCCTATCTTCCATTGTTCTTTTTATTGTTTGTTTTTCCATATTTTCCTCTCCTTTCTTCATTCATTATTTGTCGCATCTTATCCCTAAAATACCTCTTGTCATCCTTTCTTACTTTATGCTTACACCAAGAACATATCTTTTCGTCTTGCCAATATGGAATAATTACGCTATGTCCACAACTACAATAATACCTACATTCTTCCATATTACTTGACTTTCGATTAAATTCCTCTGTGTCTTTTTTCCAATTAGCATTGTAGAAAAGATAATTTGTTTCTTTGTCTTCAAACATCTCTTCTTCCTTTTCTTGTTCTCCTTTCTATGCTTTAATATTAGCACACCCTTTTTAATATGTCAATACATAAATTAATATTTTTTTAGAAAATTAAAAAAAGAAGTAGTTTTTACTACTTCTTTACAATTCTACAATGTTGATTGCTTCTATTCTTAATTGTTGTCCTACACTTCCAAGAGTACATATACCATCTGCATTAGTCCAACAAGTCCATCCTGTTCCTTGTATATGAACTTGGAATTTAAAATCGCCTTTTAGTTGTAAACATTCAAGTCTTTTTCCTAATCCAGTAGTACCTATTATAGTATCTTTATTTATTTTACCATAATCAACCCAACCATCACTTTGAATATGTGCTTTTGCATAAACTTCTTTATCTCCAAAATCAATTTGTATTGCTTCTAATCTTTTTTGTTGTCCTGTTGTTCCACACACTTCACCACTATATTTCCAGTCAGTCCATCCAACTTTTTCTATATGTCCTCTATACTTTAGTGTACTTAGATATGTTCTAGGTCTTAATACACCTAATATTCCATCAGTATAAGCATTACAAAAATTAAATGCTTTCTTTCCACCTTGATTTTGTCCATAAGCATTTACCATATTAGTTCCTACTTTTTTATATAGCATCGCAACGTGTGATTTAGGCGCTGATTTTGAACCTTTGTTCCAAACAATCCAATCCCCTAGTCTTGCTTCGCTAAAAGGTAATTGTATAAAATACTTTTCTACACCATTTGTACCATAGTTAGTCCATAAGCCATAAGCCATACCACATTTACCACAATTAAAGTTATGCTCTCCATAACTATCTAATACAAACTTTGCTATACCATCTACACACTGAGCACCGTAAGCGTGGTCTATGTCGTATTCGTGTCCTTTTGTATAACTTATAAATTCATCAGGACTTATATATTTAGCCATACTTATTCCTCCTTTCTAAAAGTGTTCCCTATCTGTAGGGTTATTTAATCCAGCAAATACTTGGAATGCAATTGTAATAATGTCTTGAATTTGACTTATCATATCATTTGGCATTTCATAAACTCCAAATAACTTTAAGACTTCTGCAACTAATAATACTAATTGTGTCCAAAATACTGGGCTTTTAAGTCTAACTTTTAATGTTTCCCAAAACTTTTTCATATAAGTTACCTCCTTATTTAGATTATACAATATATCTTAGATAAAAGCAAAAAGATACCTACATAATATAGGTATCTCGAAAGAAATTGAGAGGGGAAGGCAAATGATGAAACCTCCCCTAACATTAATTATATATTAATTTACACTTTTTGACAAAAAAAAGAAGAACGTGGCTTGTTCTTCTCCAAAGGGGTTTAAATGCAATTATTAAATAATGAAAAACATTAAACAATAAAAATAACATTTGTGTAGTAAAAAACTACATACTAATATTAACATAAATATACATATATGTCAAAATGTTACACATAAAAAGGGTCGAAACACCCTTTTTCTTGTTTTCATTCGTTGGAGGTGAAAACAATCACATATTATATTGAGAGTTTACTTCTCTCAAATACATTATAACACATTTTATTCAATTTTCCAAACACATCTTAAAATTCTTTCGCTTGGGTCGAATGTATCGTATATAATCCCATCTATTATTGCTGTGATATGATTATCCATAGTCGCTGCATATTTCCCTTTGGGATGCTCTCTTGCAAACTCTCCAATTGTTTTAGAGTAGCGACACTCTCTAGGGTATCTCTCGTCAAGATAATCCTCGACAAACTCTACTCTATCAAACATTAATCCTATATCCCCAGCCAAGTCAGTTAATTCATCGTATACATCTCGCCAACTCCTATTAGTTAATGTACTAATGCTGCGAATTACACAATCGTCAATGTGCCTTTTATATGGGTTTTTATTATAATATTCGTACACTTTGCATCATCACTTTACACTATTTTACATTTGCATTGAGTTTTGTAATGATTGTGCTAGCATTTGTTTTTGTTGTTGAGTTTCTGCTTCCTCGTAAAGAACCTTAATAAAGTCTTCAAGTGCTTTTACCATATAATGAAAAGACTTGTCAGTTTCTTCGCTTGCTCCATATCTAGAACGACTTTCGCTATATCTTCCATACTCTCCTGCCATTCTATCCATTTGTTCGTCTCCACGATATTTAGCATCTCTTCCTCTTCTTCCATAAGAACCTTCGTTATAACTTCCTCTTCCATATTCTCCATATCCACCTCTACCATAATTACCGTAAGAGTTCCCGTAGTTTCCATAATTTCCATAATTTCCATAGTTACCGTACATATTCATATTCTCCTTTCTTTTCCAATAATCGACATTTTCTAAGTCTTTGTAAATGTCTACTAATTCGCCATAAATTTTGGCATTTTCTCTTGTAACACCTTCTGTGTCTAATAGATTTTTGATAGATTTCTCTACATTTTCACAAAGTTTGGTATATATATCCATCTCTCTTTCTTCCTGTGTTTCTTTATTTTCTTCCACTATCTTCACTCCTTTCTTTTAAAAGGTCTAAAATTTGTTGATTTTGAGCAATAATCTTTTCTAGGTATTCACTATCTTGTTTTTGTAATTCTTGTAATATATCTGTGTTGTTAAAGTCTTGCATTATTATTAAAAGATTATAAAGTTGTAGTAAAACACCTAGCAAATCTAAGTTGTAATTATTTCTCATACTTACTAAATTCTTGAAATGCTAAATGTAGCATTTGTTATAATTGCTTGTGTAGTTGATATTGGTGTTGTTGGTGTTGTTGGTGTTGGCACACTTGGTACGCTTTGAACTGATATATTAGTAGTTCCACGAGGGCATACTCTCAATTTCTTATCAAAAGAAATTGTTTCATAGTCATCAGCGGCAGCAAGTGTAACTGCTCTTACTGTGTCAGGTATTAACACTCCATCTTGAAATAGTCCTATTGCCACAACACCAGCAGTTGCAGTACTAACGGAAGCACTAAATTCTACATCGTAATAACCTGTATATCCATTTCCGAAGATTTTAAAGTTAGGGTTGCCATTTTGATAATCTAACCATCCATTGCAATTACAAGTAGCACACCTTGTTCTAATGTCCGTTTCATCAAAAGTTATTGGGCTTGCATTACTTGGTAATGCTAAAGGTTCATTTATTATTGTTTCAATCATTGTTTATCTTTCTCCTTTCATAAAATAAAGAGATAGAACTTGTCTATCTCAATTGGTTACAAATTGTAACCTTTTAGCAAGTTCTCGTAATCGAGCGTGTCGTAATCGACTATATGCTATTAAATAAATTGGCTTGTTGTGTTATATCCACATCCACAACCATTGTTGTTGCAAGTGAATATAGGTGTTCTACCATATACTGGTGTACTTGGTACTGGGCAATTAGATAATCTATTGTATAGAGCATCTACTTCGTTAGCAAAACCTTGTGCTATGAAAGAGTTTTGAGCGATTTGACTAGCCTTTAAGTCAGCCATATCTAGTTGTCTTTGAAGGTCTAATATCTTTTCGTTCTTAGCGTCTATCTTATCGTTGCATAATTGGTCTAAGATGCGTTGAGTGTTAGCAGTTTGGTTGATAAGTACATCTTTAAGTCCATCTGCTAGTGCGGCTCTATCAGCACAATTTTCGCTTAGAATAGTACTATTTAAGTTAGCAATACCTAAACGATTTTCGCAGCAACAATCAGCGAATTGTCTACTTAAAGCAAAGGTATCTTGCATTTGGTTAATTGCACGATTATTAGCAGCGATTTCTGCATTGTAGAAACCATTTGAAACATTAGTGTTTATGCTTGCAGTACTGTTACATAATTGGTTAGATAATCCATAGATACCATCTCTAGTTCCTTCTAATTGGTTGCTAAGATGTAATGTGTCAAATCCTTGATTTGTGTTTTGCATAATCTCTTTTTGACCATTTGATAGCCAAGCATATCCATCATCAAAACCTCTTCCACCAAAGAAACCATTTCCATTACCATTATTTCCCCAACCACCAAATAAAGCGATTAGTACAATAATCCAAATCCAATCTGCTCCATAACCACTACCAAATCCACTTCCACCAAATCCACCCATCATAGGATAAACTGGATAAGCAAATCCGTTTCCATTATTTGTAGCAAGTTCTACAGTTGGTTGTATTCCATTGTTCATAAATTCTCTCCTTTCATAATATTTTTCTATATCAACATTCTATTTTTGAATGTTAATACCTTGCATAAACGTGTCCCACTCTTTTCTTTGTTGTGGGTTAAACCCATTTACTATCTTGTTTAAATACTCGTTAGGGTCTACGTTATCTTTTCTTGCCTGTTGGTATTCTTTGAACGCTTGCGGGTTTCTCCTCTTTAATTGGTTCTCCAGCTGGCTCATTAAATTTTGGGGTATTTGTTGCATCTTGTTCGATAACAACATTTGAAGTAGGTTGTTCATTATTTACCATTCCTTTCTTTAATTCATTAATTTGTGCCTGTAAGTACTCTATTTGTATATCTTTAGGGTCTTTTTCAACTATCTCATTTAATTCGTAACTCTTAATAGTTCCGTTTATACTTTTTACCCATACTATTGACATATCTTTACTAAAGTATGGTGTATCTCCTACTATGACATCTCTTTGTACATCTTCAATAGAGTTTGCATATCTTATTACTTCTCTATTTGTAGGAGCAAGTTGGAATGTCTGATTAATACTAGGTTGTTGATTTTGTTGTTGATTATTATTTTTTATCTTCTCTTTCATTTGTTGTAAATTATTTATCTCGTAATCTATTTGTTCATATAAACCTTGTTGAGATAAATTATTATTAAAGTTTCTTACATAAGGGTTTCCAAACATAATTAATTCCTCCTATAAAAGAAAAAAGAGAGGTTGCTTTTCAAATAGCGTTTTAAACTACTCTAATAAGACTTATTCCCTCTCCTTTCCTAATTTTGTGTAAAAGGCTTTTCCCTTTTCACAACTAAATTGTCTCATAAAAAAAGAACCTAATCTTGTTAAGTTCTTTTAATTATTTTCTTAGATTACCTTTAAAATTTTCTCTTTTACTTTTTTCCATTGGTAAGAAATAGTGCTTTCACTAACTCCTAATTCCAAAGCCATACCATATTCTGTAAGATTTCCTTCCATCTTTAAGTCAAATATTTTTTCTTGTATATCCGTTAAGTATATCTTTGATTTGATGTCTTTTACCTCTTGCTTAGTAAACTCAAACCTAGCCATATTATTTCTTTTTCTTTTCCATAAACTTGCCACATACAGGACAATGCTTATTATTTCCTTTAGATTTTCTTGTTTTGTATTTAACCTTACTTACTCTGATTTTTCCCAAATGTCATCACCTATCTTTATATGTGAATTGTCGATAGTTTCTACATCTTGTATTTCAATAGTATCTGTCTCTACATTAGATATATCGTTTAATAGGTATACAATATAACCAATTGATAGTAAAAGACCTATAAATGTTATAATCCAAATTCTAAACATTCTCTTGTTATTGTTTTCTAATTGCGTTTTTTGTTCTTTAGCAAAAGACAACATTTCCATTGCAACACTTTGTTTATCTACTCTTTTTTCTATTTTACTTATATCTTCTTCTAGTCCCATTTTAATTCTCCTTTGAATGATATTGTTTAATGTGTTCATCCATTTCTACTTTAACAATATCTCTAAATGTTTCTTTGTAATTGTTTAACATTTTTTTAATTTCTTTTATGTCATTTGCTATATCTTTATAATCTTCCTTCAATTCTTTTAACTGATATTCAATTAATTCTTGGTGGTTTTCCTTTGTAGATT
>Ga0265301_10000727_pt1 | contig 45303 bp, 42 predicted proteins | sample AusTroGonzalo_MG_2_FD_193488 | JGI IMG/M metagenome (GOLD analysis project Ga0265301, IMG submission 193488) | Bovine rumen microbial communities from tropical cattle in Woodstock, Queensland, Australia - Gonzalo_04 | ecosystem: Host-associated > Mammals > Digestive system > Stomach > Rumen ...
TCGCCGATGATGATACGCGGGTTCTTCACCACGTTCTTGATGAAGCAGAGGCTTGGAATCTTCGGATTCGGAAAAGCCTCATTGGGGTTGGGTCTATTATTGATTTCCATAAATTCCGATTTATCTGATTCGCAATTCGGCTGCAAAGTTAATAAAAAGCAATTCAGAAACGGGCGAAATCTACTATCTGCTCCTCTTGAACGAAAATTACTTCGGCAACATCTGCCCCTTCCTAGTAACGATAGCCTGAAACAGATAAACGACCGCGATAATTGCGCCTACCATATATGGTGACAAATGAGCCGCCGATGCGATAGGCGACACCATCAGTGGGGAGAGGAACTGTCCCAAATAGAGTGCTGTGGAAAGCAAAGGCATCACGGTGGTGGCGGCTTCCTTGCCCGCTTTCACGCTTCCGATGGTGTTCAGATAGGGAACACCGATGCCATTGGCAATGCCGATGAGTGCCGAGCCAAGCAAAAGAAGTGACAATGAAGTCCCTCCAGCAAGGCAAAAATATCCTGCCATAAAGCCGATGGGAGCAGCGTATTTCATCTGTACGGCAAAGCGTTTCATCATCGCGCCAAAAACCAAGCCTACCAAGAAAGCCACCACATCCAAGCCCATCATCACCAAGGTGATTCCCTTCACCGAAAGCATCCCTGAGGCCGTCAGCGCGAAGTTGGTGGGATAGATGAAGAAAAGGATCATCACTAAGAACATGCCCACGACCGATGGATGGTATTTCTTTAGTAAGTTTAGAGTTGAGGGTTTAGAGTTTAGAGTTGTTGGGTCTTTTTTCATCAGGCTTTCGTTGGGCAGGAAAAGCATAACGAGCACTACGGCGATGAGGCCGAGCAGATGCACCAAGAAGGCGTAGTTCCAACTGACTGCCGCCAACATTCCCGCGAGGAAAGTGGCCACCACGCCGCCCATCTGGTTCATGGCAGCGGCAAGACCCATCAGGCGGGCTTGCTCCTCGGGAGGGAAATAGTAGGCCAAAAGACCCGTGGAAAGCGGCATGATCATGCCCACACTCACGCCCAACAAGGCCCTGAGTACCAGCAGCACAGCAATGTTGTCGGCGAAAAAGGCCCCGCTTCCCGCCGCCACATAAAGCAGCAGGCCGCAAAGGGCGATGGTGCGGGTGCGCATCATGCGACACAGCATCGGGAAACAGAGGTTGGTGAGGATGATGAACAGCGCGGGCATACTCACCACAAACTGGATGAGCAGCGGATTGGCATCAGCGAAATGGGCGCTGATGGCGTTCAAGGCAGGTGCGACGGCGGCTCCCGCCATCACGGTCAACAGCGACATCGAAAGGATGGTCGCAACAAGAATCTTTGGGTTGGATGAATCTCTTTTCATACGTAAGAATCTATTCGATTAAACATGTGTCCAACTGGCATAGTTCTTACAGATTCACCCTATGATTCGACTACCGACACGCTCGCCGAATTCGGGTGCAAAAGTACGGAAAATCGAGGAAAGGTTGTTCTCTCTTGAATGAAAAACTGAGTCTTTTTACTCGATAAAAGATATCCACTCTGCTCTGAGTTGCTTGCTTCTGTCTGTCGTTCTGCATAAAGGGTTAGTCTTTAACCATCATTTCCTTTTTGGTTTCGCCAACGGCAGTTCCTTGCAAGTCACTCGAACAAGTTTGGCGATATAATCGCGGTCGTCCACATCTTCGATGAAGAAATAGTCTTTCGCGCCGTCGTAAGGCGGACGCATTTCGACGCTGCGCAATAGCGAGCGGCCTGCGTCGGTAGGTTTCAGGTAGAAGCGGTTGTCGCAGATGAGGCCGAAGATGACGCCGTCGCAGTAGATGCCGTAGTCGCCAAACATCTTTTTCACCGTAATCTCGCCCGCACCTGCGCATTGGTCGGCGATGTATTGAACGAAGTCGGGGTTGCTTGCCATGGTGGGTTTTATAGAAGTCGTTGATAAATATCCCTATCAATATCCTTAAATACATTGAAAACCACTTGTTTGATGCTGCTATCGGGATGTTCGGTCAAGTAATCTTTGACGGTTTGTACGGCGATTTCAGCGGCCAATTGGTTCGGAAAACGGAACTCACCCGTTGAAATGCAGCAGAAAGCGACGCTTTCAAGATGGTTTTCATCGGCTAATTGCATGATGGAACGGTAGCAAGAGGCCAACTGTTCCTTTTGCAATGGGTTTGGAATGCCTGTCGGAATAATCGGCCCGACCGTATGGATCACATAGCGGCATGGCAGGTTGTAAGCCTTTGTGATTTTGGCCTGCCCCGTCAACTCCTCGTGACCTTGTTGGAGCATCAGTTGATAACACTCCTCGCGCAATTGCACACCCGCTGCGGAATGGATGGCATTGTCGATGCACTTGTGCAAAGGATGGAAACAACCCAACATTTGGCTGTTGGCCGCATTGACGATGGCGTCTACCTTTAATCGGGTAATATCCCCTTGCCAAATTGTAAGGTTTAGAGTTGAGGGTTTAGAGTTTAGAGTAGTTGAAAGTTTAGAGTTGAAAGTTGATGGTTTGTTTAGGTCAACAATGCCTTTTTCCTGCAATTGTTCCTGCAATTCTTCGTCCTGCAAACGCAGAAATTCCTCGCTGACAGGTTTCGGCCAGCGCATATTGCGTAGGGCACGGAACAGGTCACGTTTGCCTTGCAAATCCGCTGGAATCTCCATTTCGGAATATTGCGGGTCTTCTTTCAGAAGGTAGTCAATCAAATAATCTAAACGATTCATCTTCAACAATTCAACGGTTCAACAATCAACGATTCAACAATTCTTCTAGTATTTCCCCAATATCTCCATCAATCACAATCGACCTGTCTTTGATTTGTTCCACGGTGAACGCCTCGCCGAGGTTGATGGTGGCGTAGGTCGCCTCGGGGTTTTTGTAGGTCATCTGCATGAACGGCAGTTTGATGATGGTCGGGGTGTTGCTCCCGATGCCGAGGTCCCAATACAGGATTTTGCCATGTTGGTGACCGTTCACGAAATCAAGGTAACGCTGTGCGGCCTTGTGCCAGCCCTCGTCCTCCACAAAGGTGTCGTCGGAACGCAGGTTGACCTTCATGGAATCGCCGCAGACGGGACAATGGGGAATCAATTCGGTCGGGATTTTCATATCATTTTGCGACGCAATCATTTTCCTAATGGTTTCCTCATTGTCGTAGGTCTTTTGGTGACAAGGTTTCGCACATTGGAACAGCCCATAGTCGCCTTGGGTGTAGAACAACCGTTGTTTGTCGAAGCCTGCCTTTTGGAATTGGTGATCAACATTGGTGGTGATGACGAAATAGTCCTTGTCCTTCACCAGTTCCAATAGGTTGTCGTAAACGGGTTTCGGGGCAGGCACGTATCGGTTGAAGTGGATATGCCGACTCCAATAGCCCCAATGCTCCTCTTCGGTCGGGAACTGATGGAACCCCGCCGTGTACATGTCGGTGAAGCCGTATTTCTCGATGAAATCGGAGAAATACTTTTGGAAGCGTTCGCCATTATAGGTGAAGCCAGCCGAAGTGGAAAGGCCAGCACCTGCGCCGATGACGACGGCGTCGGCATCGAGTAAGGTTTTATGCAGTTTTTCTGTTTCCATAAAAAGAAAGCAAGTTGCTTTCACAAAACGCGGAAGCAACTTGTTTATTGTTGGTTAGTAAATTGATTTTCTTATTTGTACATGGCTTCCGCCAACGGAGCGATGGCACCAGGCATATCGGGGAAGGCTTCTTTCAAAGCCATCGTGAACGAAGCCGCATTGGGCTTTTCAGCACGCAATGCTTTCACCTTTTCGAGATAAGCGATACGGGCTTCAACGGCAGGTTTTTCCACCAAACCACCGTGTCCACCGATGTAATATTTGCAACCTGAAGCAAGGGCATCTTTTGTGGCTTTCAATTCCGCATCGATGGCATCTGCGCTGCCCAATTGGAGCGGACTCATGTGGGCGGGGTAATATGCCCAATGGCTGTAAAATACCTGTCCGCCGATGATGAGACTGGCACCTGGGAAGTCGCTTGCCGCGCCGTGCTCGAAACGGAAGTCCACGCCAGCATAGTTTTGCGTGCTGCCAAAAGGAACCTCCGTGGCCTTTTGCGTCGGCAAATCGACCATAGTGTCACCAAACGATTGGGCAAAGCCTTTCATCATCTCACCATAGATAGGACCTTCTATGAAAGCGGGCATCCCTTCGGGCATGACGATGGGCAATTGGTCGCTGCCACCCAAATGATAGTCGGTGATATCGGTGACGATGGGCTTGCCAAGAGCCTTGATGTACTCGCCAAATTCAGCTGCATTGACCTTGAACAAAGGGTATTCCATCACTACAAGACCGTTTTTACCCTCGATGATAAACGAGGTATCGGCCATCACATCGTTGCTGTTGTAAACATGCAGGCGGAATCCATTCAATTCATACGCCTGAAACTGACCTACTTTCTTCTTTGTATTTTTCATTTTTGAAAAGTTTAATTATTTGATTTAATGTGCTTTATCCTGTCATTAATAATGTTTTCCTGATGTTCAATGCCCCATGAAATCAACGCATCCAAATGCGGCATGAGACTCTTTCCGCGCTCGCTGAGACGGTATTCCACTCGTGGTGGTACTTCCATAAACACCTCGCGACTGATAATTCCGTCGTCCTCAAGATGGCGCAATGTGGAGGTCAACATCTTTTGTGAAATGTCAGGGATTTGTCGCCACAAGTCTTTGAAACGCAGCACTTCCTTTTGCTCCAAGGTGTAGAGCACCAATAGCGACCATTTGTCGGTGATGTGTGAAATCACGTTGCGTATCGGGCAATTGGGGAAGGTGGCGCTTTGTATTTCTTTCTTGTTATTCATCGATTCTGGATTAACGAGGCAAAAATATATAAAAAATTCTAATTTTCAGTCACTTACCTTTTGTCAATACACGCACCTTTGGGTTAGTATTACTGAAAAACAGGAGGATATAATTACCGCCTTCTAGGGCGTCTTGCCTGCTTTCCATGAAAAAAAACGGCTGCATGAAAGAGGAGCGGGGGGATGGAGTAAATGATATGAAAAACCGCCGCAAAGGTCAATAAAAGCCTTGCGGCGGTTTAGTCTATGAGCAAGTCGCGAAACTAACCACTGTTCCGCGTCCCGTTCCATATACTCAGCATCTTATTTACGGCCTATTGCCGCTTCGCCTCATAGCCGATGTCAGTGATGGCCTTGATGACGGCCTCATCGGTGATGTCGCCTTTGACGGTGGCGGTACCAGCGGCGAGGTCAACAGTCACTTCATCGATGCCCTGCAAGCCTTGCAAGGTCTTTTCCACATTGGCACGGCAGTGGTTGCACATCATGCCGTCCACTTTGAACACTCTTGTTTCCATAGTTTTATCTTTTTTCTTTGGTACAAATCTCATAATGAGCGCATAGACCAGCAGGCATCCCAACACGATGCTGCAAATCACGTTGAACAAGGCTGGCGTGGCATGGCAGCAGGCGTGAGTCAGCACCAGATGAGAGGTGAACCACTCACGAGGCAGCAGATAATCCACACCCAAGCCGAAGGCAAAGGCACCCAAGGTGATCGACAGCAGATAGAGCCACAGCGTCTTCCGTCCCAGCACCTTACGGATGACCAGGATGGAAGCCATGTTGGAGGCCGGACCTGCCATCAGCAGGACAAGTGCCGCACCGGGCGTGATGCCTTTGAGCATCAGCGCTACGGCAATCGGGATGGAACCCGTGGCGCACACATACATCGGAATGGAGATGGCCAGCATCACCAGCATGCTCAGGATGGGCGTGTCGGCAAAACGCAGGAAGAAATCATCGGGCACGAAAACCGTGATCAGTCCCGCGATGACCAAGCCCAGCACGAGCCATCGGCCGATGTCCTGGATCATGTCTATGAAACCATATCGCAAAGCCTCTAGACACTTCTGCCAAAAACTGAGTTTCGGCTTGTCTTCAGCCTGCTTTTGTACGGTTTCGTTAGGCTCATTGAGCGTGGCCATAGTCACCACGCCACCACCAAATAGAGCCGTGACAAGCGCCGCCACAGGTCGCAGGATGGCGAAGGGAACGCCCAACAGCGAAGCCGTGGCCAAGATGGAATCGACACCCGTTTGTGGCGTGGCGATCAAGAACGAGGTGGTGGCGCCTTTTGAGGCCCCTTCTTTCCGCAGCGACATGGCCGTAGGTATTACGCCGCAAGAGCAGAGGGGAAGCGGCACACCGAGGAGCGCCGCCCAAATGACGCTGCTGAAGCTGTTTTTGCCCAGATAACGCCGATACAGGCTGGCTGGCACAAACGAGTGCAGCAATCCCGCAAAAGCGAATCCCAGCAGCAGATACGGTGACATCCCATTGACTAAAGCCCAAATTTCACGCATGGTTGAAATCCTTCTAAAATTGACTGCAAAGGTACAAAAATGATTAATTCAAAGCTTCGGCAGACTTTTTCATTGCACGTTCTGCCAGTCGTATGGCGAGCATGGCGATGGGGATGGTCAATGCCATGACGACAATCAGCATGGGGATGTTGTCGATGACGGGTTTCATCAGCTCGTCATAGCCGGCAGGCATCTCTTCGACGGCAGCGGCTAACGATCCCTCGGTGTCGGTCCACCAATGAAGGGTGTAGGCAAAAAACGAGAAAGCGAAGGGAACAAAGCTCCAGCGGACACCTTTCAGCGTGTCGTAGCCTTTCATCTTTCTGAGAATCTCGGCCAAAGCGGTCAAAACAACCGTTCCAATGATGTAAGCCCAATCCGCTTCGCCTGCTATCAAGAACAGGACGAAGATGAATCCGTTCAGGGCTGTTGCCGCCCCGAAGCCACGGATGAGCGTGCAGGTGTAAAGGTAGATAAAAGCGGACACTAGCGGTAGCACCGCGCCGATATACGCATAGCACATCGGGTGGATGGCGCCACTCCAAGCGCCCAAAATAAACAAGGCCAAATAAGCGATGGCCATCAGGAAGACTTTTAATACTGTTTTCATAGGTTTACTTATAGAGGTTTGACATTGCAAAGTAATGGCCATTTCAAGAACCGTGAAATCCCTATTGATGGGTAATGTCAAGCGATCTTATCCCAAGTTTCGATGATGTTTGGAAAACTGCAACCCAATCTCACGCATAATTATACCGTTCCTTGTGTTTTCTGAGCATCGCAATGGACAAAACCAATGACAGCACCTCCGCGCAGAGGATGGCGAACCAGATGCCGTCAACGCCGAACAGGGCGGGCAGGATGAACACCGCTGCGGTTTCAAACACCAAGGTGCGCACCGTGGAGATGACAGCCGAGACTTTGCCGTTGTTCAAGGCGGTGAAGAACGAAGAGGCGTAGAAGTTGAAACCTACCAAGAGATAGGAAAGGCCGTAAATACGGAACGCCTTACAGGTCAGGGCATAAAGCTCTGCATCATAGCCCACGAAGATCTTAGTGAGCGGCGCAACGGTCAGTTCCAACAATAGGGTGAGCACCAAACCCATCACGGCGATGAGTTTCAGGCTGCGTTGGAAGACATTTTTCAGCTCGGCATGGTTTTGCGCCCCATAGTTGTAGCTTACGATGGGGGCCGTGCCTTCGGCATAGCCGAAAAAGACACCAAAGAAGATGAACTGCACATACATGATGACACCATAAGCCGCCACACCGTTTTCGCCAATATACTTCATTAACTGATAGTTGTAGCATATTGAGAGGATGCTGCCCGAGATGCTGGAGAAGAACTCACTCATGCCGTTGGCGATGGATTGCCACAACGCCTTGCCGTCATAAACGGGCCGAACGAGATGCAGCATCGTCTTGTTGGGCAGGAGAAAGAAGAGCAAAGGAGCCAGCCCGCCCACTGCCGAGGCGATGAGGGTGGCCCATGCCGCACCGCTCAAACCCATGTCGAAGACCACGATGAGGAGGTAGTCCAGAAGGATGTTGAGCAAGCCCGACACCACGGTAAACACCAACCCCAGCTGGGGCCGCTCGGCAGTCACCAAGAAGCCTTGAAACATACTTTGAAGGATGAAGAACGGTAGGCCTATCAACAGGATGCGGCCGTAAAGCACACAACTTTCCATCATGCTGGCATCGGCCCCGAGGAGGAGGACGATGCGTTCCAAAAACACCAAGCCTATCAATCCGAAAACAACGCCCGAGAGGAAACTCACCGCAGTAAGCATGGAGAAAATCCTGTTGGCCTTGGGGTGGTCGCCTTCGCCAAGGCACTTGGCCACCAAGGCGCTACCGCCTGTGCCCAACATCGAGCCTACCACGCCTACCAGAAAAAGGAACGGCATCATCAGGTTGACGGCGGCGAAAGGCGTTTTGCCCACGAAGTTGGAGACAAAGACACCGTCGACCACGCTGTAGATTGAGGTGAAGATCATCGTGGCGATGGTGGGCATCGTGAAGCGCAGCAGCTTGCGGTAGCCGAAATGGTCGGAGAGGGTGATGGCGGGCATGAGGAGCAAAATTATTTTTTATATCCAATACGTGGTCGAGATTGTTGAGGCTTAAAACGGAGTTGGTCAAGGGCTTCGTTGATCATTTCAATTTGAATTGCAATCTCGTTGTTGGTTACTTCCTGCTGCTCATTGACATCATTCTGGTCATGAAGAATTTCTTCGATGTAGGCATTAAGTTGGTCAACTTTGTGGGAGAGTCGCTCCACTTTCAAATTGGTCGATTGCCAAGCTGCCACGGTTTGTCGAATCAAAACGAACGCTCGCATAATATTGATATTCACCTGAATAGCTGTCTTGCTTCGTAATACGCCAGACAACATAGCCACGCCTTCTTCGGTAAATACGTATGGAAGGTACTTGGCATGTTGTCCGCGTCCGCTCTTTAAGGTGCCAATTTGGCACCTTAAAGAGTCGTATTCCTCATGAGTCAACTCAAACATGAAGTCCTTTGGAAAGCGTTCAATGTTCCTGTTTACTTGTCTTTTCAGGTATTTCACCTCCACCTCATACAACTCCGCCAAATCACTATCAAGCATTACCTTTAAACCTCTAATATCATATATCCGAGTCTTAATAGACTCAAGATCAGCATAATCTTTTGTTACAATATCGGTATCCATATAATAATATCAATTGATTATGCAAAAATAGAGAATAATAAGATAATACGCAATATGAGACTAACTAAAATGCAACACAAACCCCTCACCATAATCACTCTATCTCTCCGCAAACTGCCTTAAAAAGATTAATCCCGCTCTGCTGTTTCTCCAACCAGTCTGCGGTCTGCTGCAACTGTGCGTCGAGCCAGGCACTTTGGGCGATGAGCACTTCCAGATAGCTGGCATTGGCATACTGCATGGTCAGGCGGCTGTTCTCGTAGGCTCGTTGGGCGGCTTCCACCTGCTTGGTGCGTGCTTCTTCGCGGGTGCTGCAAGCCCGACAGTCGGCCAGTGCGTCACGCACCTCGCCACCAGCCACGAGCAAGGCCTTCTCGAAGGCAATCTGCGCCTGTTCTTGTTGCGACTGTGCCACTTTCAGGTTGGCTTTCAGTCGCCCTTGGGCAAACAACGGCTGCGTCAGCGAACTGATGGCATTGAGCAGTATCTGATAGGGATTGATGGTCACGCCGTTGTTGGTCCATCCGGCACTCCCGCTGATGCTTAGGGTGGGATAGAACTCCGACCGGGCCACTTTCACATTGCTGAACGAAGCCCTCAAAAGGCATTCCGCCGCCAGCACATCGGGACGGGAGGCCAAGGCTTCCAAGGGAAAGGCACGATCCGTGTCCATGACGATGCCTTTTACTTCTTCCCAGGAAGTTCTTTCTATTAGTGGAGAGTGGAAAGTGGAGAGTGGAAAGTGGGAGTATGGATTGCGGTTAAGGAGTAGGCAGAGGGCGGTCTCGGCCTTTTGGATTTGTGCTTCGAGCATGGGCGAAGTGGCCAGCACGCCTTGATAGGACGCTTCCGCCTGACTGACAGCAGTCTCGTTATGCTGTCCGACTTCCTTCATCGCTCGAAGCACCCGCAGGTTCTCTGCCTGAATGCGGATGCCCTCTTGCGTAATGGCATACTGTCTGTCGAGCATCACCAAGGTGTAGTAGGCATTGGCTACCTCGGCAATGAGTTGAATCTGTGCGTATTTCAGCTGTGCCGAGTCTTTCTCCAACTCCGCTAAGGCCATCTCTTTCTGATGGTGCCGCTTGCCTCCGAAGCTCAGTTCCCAACTCATCGTCAGTGGTAGCTCGTAGGTGTAGTTCGCGGCCTCGTTTCGCGCTTTTGAGACTGTGCCCGAAGGTGCCAACGAAAACGCGGGCAGATAGCTCAACCGTGCCTGTTTCAGCATTGCCGCCGACTGCTCCAGCGACAGTTGCGCCGTCCTCAGGTCGGCGTTGTTTTCCAAGGCCTCGCTGATATAGCTTTGCAGCAGCGAGTCGGGATAGATCTGCTGCCAAGACTGTGCGGGCAGCGTGTTGGCAGACAGGGAGACTAGGAGGATGACGATCATTTTCTTCGCCCCCAGACTGCACTTTGTTTGTCTGGGGTTATTAATGTCTCGTCCCTCTGGGACGCCTTTCTTGGCTTTCTCTTGTATTTTCTGGAAAATCGTAAACAAGCCTGGCACGGTGAGCAGCAGCCCCAAGGTGCCGAACAACATACCGCCCACGAGGCACACCCCGATGGTGCGGCTGCCGTTGGCTCCCACGCCATTGGCAAACATCAAGGGCAACATGCCGAAAATCATGGTGAGCGAGGTCATCAGCACGGGGCGCAGACGCATCTTCGCGCTGACGAAAGCCGAATCGGCGATGGACATGCCCTCGCGGCGGTTTTGCGATGCATACTCGGTGAGCAGGATAGCGGTTTTGGCCAGCAAACCCATCAGCATGATGATGCCGGTCTGGAAATAGATGTTGTTTTCCACCCCGAAGAGCTTGGCGAAGAGCAGGCTGCCTACCAGACCAAACGGCACCGCCAGCATCACCGCCAAAGGGATGAAGAGACTCTCATAGAGGGCCACCATCACCAAATAAACGAACACTAAGCAGATGATGAAGATGACGATGACGCGATTGCCCTGTTGGCTCTCCTCGCGGGTGATGCCGTCAAACTCGATGCTGTAACCCACAGGGAGTTCCTTGGCTGCCAGTTCCTGTATGGACTTGATGGCCTTTCCGGTGCTGCTGCCTGGAGCCACGTTGCCCGAAACACCGATGCTACTGAACATGTTGAAGTTGCTCAGCGACTGCGGCATATACTCCTTGGTAAGCGTCACAAACTGGCTGATGGGCAGCATCGCACCCGACTCGGAACGGACAAACAGGTTGTCCAACGACTCGGGCGTGGTGCGGTCGGAAGGACGGAGCTGCAAACTGACCTGATACACCTTGTTGTATTTGTTGAAGTTGGAGATATAGTCGCCGCCCAAGTAGGCACCCAACTCGTTGAGCACCGTGACTGGCGAGATGCCCGCACGCTTGCAGTGCGATACATCCACCTCTACCTTGTATTGTGGATAATTGACATCGTAGTTCGAATAGACCTCGCCGATTTCTGGACGCTCGGACAACTTCTCCACAAAGCGGTCGGTGATGGCTTTCAAGGTACGGATGTCGGTGCCGTTGCGGTCTTGCACGGAGAACTCGAAGCCGCCGCCACCGCCATAGCCTTCAATCATGCCGGGTTCCATCACAAAAGCCTGGACCTCGCGCTCTTGAGCCATTATCTCGCTGATTTGTTCCATCACGGCGGTGGAGGTGTTGTTGCGTCCTCGGCGTTGTTTCCAAGGCTTAAGCTGCACAAAAATGGAGGCGCCGTTGCTACCTGCACCTACGCCAACCACACCGCCCACCGACTCAACGGCAGGCAACTGTTGGATCTGCTCGCAGGCGCGGTCCATGATGCCACGGGTCTTCTCCATGGTGTAGCCAGAAGGCGCGGTGATATCAACGAAGAGTGTCCCAACATCCTCATTGGGCACGAAACCCGTGGGAATGATCTTGAATAACAATACTACCAGAGCCAATGCCGCTACCACGCTGAGAGCCACCAACTTCTTCCGTTTGATAATGTGCTTCAGTGCATTCAAATAATGTCCTAACAAAGCCTGAAATGCAATATTGTAAGCTTTTTCTACAACCTTCTTAATATTGCGCTCTCCGTTTTCCGTTCTCCGTTTTCCGTTCAGTAGCAGTGCGCATAGGGCTGGGGCAAGGGTCAATGCATTGATGAATGAGATGCCTACGGCCACTACCATTGTCAAGCCGAACTGTTTGAAGAAAATGCCAGTGGTGCCGCCCATAAACGACACGGGGATAAAAATGACCATGAACACCAATGTGGTGGTGAATAGGGTCACTGCCAGTCCTTTCATGGCATCGATGGCGGCTTTGTAGGCCGATTGGTAACCTGCATCGAAGTTGGCTTTCACGGCTTCCACCACCACGATGGAGTCGTCAACTACAGTACCGATGCCCAATACCAAGGCAAAGAGCGTCAGCAGGTTGACAGAGAAGCCGGCCATCTTCATGAAGGCAAAGGTGCCGATGAGCGACACGAGAATGCCAAGGGCGGGTATCAAAGTGGCGCGGAAGTCCTGCAAGAAGAGGAACACAACCACTAGCACCAACACCATGGCAATCAGCAAAGTGATGATGACCTCGCGGATGGAGGCAAACAGGAAGTCGTTGGTGTTGTCGAAGGTGACAATCTTGACGTCCTTGGGTAGTTTTTGGTTCAACTCATCAAGCAGTTTGTCGATGGCGAGGTTGATCTTGGTGGCGTTGGAGCCTGCCACCTGATGCACGGAACCCATCACGCCAGGGTGGCTGTTGATGCTGTTGGCATAGTCGTAGTCCGACTGTCCCAACTCAATGTCGGCCACGTCTTTGAGATGCAGTTCCTCGCCCGTGGGTAGTGAGGCGATCACAAGGTTCTTAAACTCCGAGACTTCCGTTTTGCGTCCCGTATAGCGCAAGACATATTGGAACACATTGTCGGAATTCTGGCCCAATGCACCCACTGAAGCCTCTATATTCTGTTCGGCAAGCACGGCGCTGATGTCGCTGGGCATCAGCTTGTAGTGAGCCATCACGTCAGGCTTGAGCCAGATGCGCAGGGCGTATTGTGAACCCCACACTTCCACTTTGCCCACACCCTTGATGCGAAGGATGGCAGGACGCAGGTTGTTATGAAAATAATTGCTCAAGAAGTTCTCGTCGTAGGTGCCGTTGGGACTTTCCAAGGCGATGATGCGGAGTTGTCCCGGCTGCTGTTTCTCGGTTGAAACGCCGATTTGCAGCACCTCGGCAGGCAGTTGCGCCTGTGCCTGGATGACACGGTTCTGCACGTTGACGGCGGCCAAATCCGCATTGGCACCCTGCTCGAAGAACACGGTGATGCTGCCCGATCCGTTGCTCGCCGATGACTTCATGTAGGTCATTCCGTCCACGCCATTGATGGCTTCTTCCAAGGGCGTTACCACACTTTTCAGCACTGTCTCGGCACTTGCACCTGGATAGCTTGCCCATACGTTGATGGCGGGCGGTGCAATGTCGGGATAGCGCTCCACGGGCAGCGAAGTGAGTGCAATCACACCCAACGCCACGATGATGACGCTGATCACCATCGATAACAGCGGTCTGTCTATAAATAGTTTAGCCTTCATGTTTTATATCATCCTCAAGGACGCATCATCTCTAAATTCTAAATTCTTAATTCTTAATTATCCTCGCTCCTTCCTGCACAAATCCCGCCCCTTTGGCAATAATCACATCACCGACCGAAAGCCCCTCCGTCACCACATAGTCTTTGCCGTTGTTTTGGTTTTCCACTTGGATGATGGTAGAGACCGCCTTGCCATCCACCACTTTCATCACATACACCTTGTCTTGGATGCTGTAGGTAGCCTCTTGCGGAATCACGATGGCGTTGGTGTGTACCGTAGGCATGACGATTTTTGCCGTGCCGCCGCTGAGCAGGATGCCTTCGGGGTTGTCGAACAAGGCGCACACCGACACTGCCCCCGTCTGTTCGTCGATGATGCCGCTGATGCTCTCCACATGGCCAGTGCGTTCGTAAAACTGTCCGTTAGGGAATTGTAGCCGCAACTCGGGCATCGCATTGATGGCAGCCGTGAGGCTTTTGTATTTCGACAGATACTCCATGATTTTAGCTTCGGTCATGGAGAAATACACGCGCATTTGATCATTTTCGGAGATACGCGTCAGGCCGTATGCAATGGATGGGCCTACGTAATCGCCCTTGCGGTAAGGTATCCTGCCGACCACCCCGTCTGATGGGCTTCGCAACTCGGTATAGCTGAGGTTGTTTTGTGCGGAGGTGAGCGATGCCTGCGCCGCCACATGGTTGGCTTTGGCCACTGCGAGGTCGCTTTTGGCAGCGGCCAGTTCGTAGTCGGAGATGACGTTTTGTTCGTGGAGTTTTTGCTTGCCTTCAAACTCCAACTGTGCCTTTTCCAAGGCCGCGCTCATCTGCTGCACATTGGCCGAAGCCTCAGCCACAGCGGCTCTCCAAACGGCATCGTCGATGCGGAACAGCAATTGGCCAGCCTTCACGCGGTCGCCTTCTTTCACATAAATACCTTGCAGATAGCCTTCGATGCGTGGGATGACGCTGATGTCCTGCAAACCCTTGATGGTGGCTGCATATTCGGTGTTTATCTCGAAATCGCGAGCGGCGATGGTCAGCAATTCATGGCTTTGTGGCTCGTCAAGGTCGCTTTCTTGTTGGTAGCTTGTTGCGCACGAGAGCATCAGCAACGGGATGATGACCAGAAGGAATCTTTTCATATTACTTTCTAATCACTTTTTGGAACCTAAACATTTCATCATCACCTTCCATATCAGGGCAGGCTCCTTCTTCGAGCATCCTCGGGTCGGGGTGATATTTCGTGAAGAACTCCACGATGTGGAAACCGCATTTGTTGACATAAAAATGGATGTTACGCTTCTCGAAATAGGGCGTGCAAGTCTCCCAAACCATCACTTCAGGATGCATCTGCTCCACGGCACACCAAGCAGCGTATCCCACACCCTTGCTATGGGTCTTGGGAGAAACGAATAACAGTTCCAATTCACCTTGGTCGCCTTCGATGCGAAGCACCAGACCGCCAACTATCTGTCCGTCAACGATGATTCGATAGGCCTTACCGTTGTTGATGGACTGCTCGATGGTGTTGCGTGAGATGATTTCGCCGTCTTCCTCAAAATGGTCGTCACGCACCCCAAACTCCTCCGTGGCGCCATATTTGAACGCCCATTGGTTGTCGAGGATGAACTGCTCCTTGTCGTCAGGCTCCAATGGAGTCAAGGTCACTTTTGGTTGGTTGCTCATATTAGGTGTATGTTATGAGCTGCAAAATTACTGAGGTTACCGCAGGCGATTGGTAAACAAATCAGTCTTTAAATGTCACTTTTCAGTCTAAAATGGGTTGTTTTTGGTAAAAAACAACTGTTTTTGGGGATATTATGTCATTTTTCAGACTTCTATTGCTCATAACTATTATTGTGTCATAACTCCGTTAAACTAACAATTGTCATTGAAATCATTTTGCCAAATTTGGGAAGTTGTGAAACGGTGAAATTTGTGGTGAAATAAACGATGCTTACATACTCTTGCAACGTCAAAAACTAATAGTAGTAAGACAAAATAAACTAACAACAGCGAAGCAAAATATACTAATAACAGCAAGACAAAATAAACTAATGGATGGGAATATTGAAGGGTTTGTGCGGTTTATTGGCAGGGTGATGGAAAGCCAACTATTTTCATAACGGTTTTTTGTTGGATGAGGAAAGATTTGTATTTTTGCAGTGATAAATAATCGTCTTGAAGGTTGCATTATGAAGAATGTTGTAGAAATACCGAGGACACAGGTGATTATGACCTTTGTGGCCACTTGCATCGAGACCACCGCCCGACTGCTGAACACTTCCTACAAGGAGGTGTACGAGCGGATGAAGCGCGTGGGGCTGATAGAGCGGTTTATACTTCCGCACTACGAAACCCTTCATAGCGAGAGCCGAGAGAACCTTGCAGAGGTGTTGGTAGAATGTATGAACAATTGGGAGGGCAGGAAATGAGTGAAATTATTGTCTATCATGGTGGAACAGAAAAGGTGGAGTTTCCCATCTGCAAATTTGGTCGTCTCAACTTGGACTTCGGCCAGGGCTTTTATGTCACAGACCTTCGCAAACAAGCCGTTGATTGGGCTACTCAGGTGGCAGGCCGCAGGAAAGCACCGCCAGTCATAAACAGATACCGTTTAAACCGTGATGACATATTGGCTGAAGCGCGCTGCAAGGTCTTCACGGCATACGACAAAGAGTGGCTGCATTTTATTGTGGCCAGCCGTCGTGGTGAGCCTGTGGCCGACAATTACGATTATATTGAAGGCGGCGTGGCCAACGACCGTGTGATTGACACCATCAACCTTTATATGGCAGGTCTGATGGATGAGGACACTGCTTTGCTTCGCCTATCGGAGCATCGGCCTAACAACCAAATGTGTTTGCTCTCACAAGAATTAACTAACAAATGTCTGATTTTCGATGGAACAGAAGCAATCTGAAGACCCCGTTAAGTCGCCTGTCGTACAGGAGATTATCATGAGCAATCGCATTGGTGCCATATCAATGGAGTTGTCCAAGCGGCTGAATATTGAACCCGTGAAAGCCCTGCAACTGTTTTACGAAAGCCAGACCTGCGCCGACTTGCATGACAAATCCACTGGCCTTTACCTATATGGAGATTTGTATGTGGCAGATGAGTTTATGCGGGAGATGGAGTATGGAATGTAGGCATAGAGAATGTGCCCCGTTTGTTCGGATTTGTAATGCAAAACGAATATCTTGTTTGTCATAATATTCTGATTATGAATCCATATATTCTTACACGGCCGGATTGTGAATATAGCCGAACTATGTGGCAAACAAATCAGCCTTTAAATGTCACTTTTCAGTCTAAAATAGGTTGTTTTTGGTGAAAAAACCTATTTTTGCATTTGATATGTCATTTTTCAGTCCAAATAACGCTTCGTCTACAGTTTGCGGCACGACCGATTTCAGTGGATTGCTCCACACGGTGGTTCCAGCAAGTGGTTGTACGCTTTTGTTGTGTACGGAGGGTTGTGCTCTCGGTAGCTCGCATTTTCGACCCATAGCCATCCGTCGCGGGACTCTGGTGCCGCTTTTCACTTTTTCGCGATTCACCATCGAACGCGCTTCGTCGCATTTTTCTTGTCGTTTCGTCGAGATGAGTGACCCCGCCATTGCCGATTTCACCGTCAACTTCAACTCGCCTGTGTTTTGGGATTTCCTTTATCGGCATCCTGTTTTCACCATCGAGAAGCCGGCGCAACGGCTTGCAGAAGAATGGTTTGGACGGATGGAATGGATTGTTCGAACCTTCGAAGGTGATATCTGCCAACAGATGGTATACAGCGAACTGCACAACCTCTTCATCGCCATAGAGCAACGGATTGCCCAACTTTTTCCGCCCGAGGTTCACGATGAAAAATCGGCCGTTTGGAGCATCCCTGACCGCCTCAACGCGCTTTTGGACCAACATATCCACCATGAACGCAGCGTGAAGTTCTATGCTTCCGAGCTGTGCCTCAGCCCCGACTATCTGAACAAAGTCTGCCACCGCCTGATGAAGACCTCAACCAAAGCCCTCATCAACGACACGGTCATCTATGAACTCAAACGCTATCTTGCCGAGACCGACCTCACCGTAGAGGAAATCGCCGCCCGTATGAGCTACGACAATGTTTCCTATCTCTGCCGTTTCTTCCGCAACACCACGGGACAATCCATGATGGAGTTTCGAAGGAAACAGCGGTGAAGAAAGAATCGCGCCGAAAAAAAGAAATAATCCGCAATCCAAGACTATGCCTGAAATGCGGATTTTTCAAAATAAAACAACAAAGCTTATTCGTGCGTAATCACCAAGCGTTGCGTATTACCGTTGCTTGTCTTGATGAAATAGATGCCGTCTTGGTATTTGTCGGTCGGGATAACCAATTGCGACTCGTCAGTGATGAATGTATCGACCTTTTGGCCCAAGGCATTGTAAATACTTACCACGCCAAGGTTTTCACCTTGAAGGGTCACACTTTCGTTGGCAGGATTGGGGAACAAAGTCAATGTAGTGCTGTTTTCATCGACGCCGACGGTCATCTCGTAAACGATGTCGACCTCGAAGTTGCCAGCCGAGGTGTTGACATACATTTTGCCTTCGAAAGCCTCCTTAGCAGGCACATCCACATAGACTTCTATAGTGGCTGTTTGTCCGGCTGAAACAATCATTCCATCTGTGACATCCTGACCATCATACAGGCACTGCAAGGTAAAGATAGGGTCAGCGGTGAAGGCGTTGACGTTCACGTCATCAGCGGTCATGTTGGAGATGGTCAGCAGGCCGGGTTCGTAGGCTTCATCGCTGTTGTAAATGTTTATTGTTTGCGGGTTGACAGTCAGCGTGCCCGTGCAGTCGTGAGGCTGAAGGCCGTTTTGCTGCATGGCGTTGACAACATCTTGTGCTGAGAAGGGATAGAGATCCAGCAGTCCTTGGATGGGGATGCTGCGGTCGGGCATGATGAGGACGAGGGTAGGGCAGGCCGTGATGCCATAAAGGTCGAATACTTCGTTGCCGCCACCGTCTCTTCCTACCGTGGGGAATTCAACACCATATTCATTGGCCCATTGCTGGCATGCGGCATCACTGTCCATGTAAGAGATTTCGATGTAAAACACATCATGCATGTTGCAGCCCATTTGGGTGTATGAGCCCGTGATATAGGGTGAAATGACCTGGCATTGGCCACAGGAGTAGAAAAAGAAGTCAATGAAAACAGCTTGGCCTCTGTCAAGGATTTCAAAAAGGTTGTAGGTCTGTCCATGACAGTCGGTGACAGTGAAGTCCACGGCTTGAGTTAAGTTGGTCTGTTGGGCGTGAAGACTTGCGCCAAAGAGAAGGAACACAATGAGAATGGAGAGTCTCTTCATAGCTTTATTCTTTTGAAACAAGTTTTACAATTTCGCCATTTTCCGTAGTCACTCGTACTACATAAACACCGGCTTGATAAGGACTCATGTCGATTGTGGCCACATCTCCATCGGCGTCGTTTTCACAAACCAGCTGACCGAGAGTGTTCACCACGGTGATATGCTTGATGCCGGAAGCGACGACATTCACTTTACCTGAAGTGGGGTTGGGGTACATTGTGACAGATTGGTTGTTTTCGCCAACCAAATCGTATCCGTCGACATAAACCCATGCCAGCCAGCTATAAGGCTCGCTGCTGGCGGAGGCCATATCCATCCAGCCATATCCGTCGATGCCAATCCAACGGCTGTTGGGGTTGCCAGTGTCGGCACCGGCAGGAGCGGGATATTGAATGGACCCGTCATGATAGAATGTCACCCAAATGTTTTGTTTGCCATCGATTTCTACTGGGGTCTCAAGGGTGAAAGTGACCACATCGCTGGCCAAACCCGTGATTTCAAACTCTTGGCTGGAGACCAGGGTTTCGGGAGCTGAATCGCCACCAACGTAAATGTTGATGGTATAAGTAGTGGCAAACTGCTCTTCACCGGCATCCAGGAAACCGAATTGGGTCAATGCGCAACCATGGTACTCGCTCATCAACTCCGCTGGAAGCATATAACCCCAATTGAAAGGCATACCGATGCCGATCATGCTTGGTGAGGAATAGTCGCCCACATAGGTGAACCAGGAACCCACCGAAGGAATCCTGTCCTGAGAAATCACAACGTTGTTCATTTCGATGGCATCCAATTGGATTTCGCCACGGTTTTGTGCATGTGCCATTCCGATCACGGCTAATGTGCACATCAAAAAGAAAAATAGATTTTTCTTCATGGATAATAGATTTGATTAATAGTTATTTGATTAATAATTAATGATCATGTCCTCGCTGATATGTGTGATGATGGTGTTGCATTCCTCTTGGTCGTCATAGAAGAATAGCCATAAAGCCCAATTGTCGTTGTCGGCAGCGGTGATATATCCGATATGACCATGTGTTTGGGCGTTGTCCATGATGTTATCATTAGGTCCTTTCGGCCGTTGCGTGTTGGGGCTTGGGGCCTTTTTAGCCTGGATTTTTTCGGTTATAAGCCCGATGACTATGTTGCGTGAAACAGTCAAAATGTAATCGTCATAAGTATGGTCAGTAGCTTCATATTCTATTTCACCCTGACCGATAATGATGGCGGTGTTGGGCAGCAAGGAGTCGGGCGCCTGGAAGCTTTCCATGATTTCACGGATCTTGTCGGCCACAATTAGTGTGTATCGTTCAATTTCTTCTTCAGGGATTTGGCTGATGTCGGTCACAGTGTCAAGGATGGCCTCGTCAAGAAAATCGGTTTCAAAACCGACACCCACCATAACAGAATTGTCCTCGTTTGGAAAGTCAAATCCGGCGCTGTCATAAGGCATCATGCCGAAATCCTGTTTCAACGCTTCCCACTCTGATTCATTGTCGGCTTGCAGCATCAAGGCATCGATGCACTTTCCGTTGACTGACAAGTTGCCGAGATAGGCCACGGTAAGATTGGCGTTTCCAGCGTACTTGCAGTATAATTCCATCGCTGCTTTTTCACAAGAAGTGGTCTCAGGCAGTGCAGTCCTTTCCTTACAGGCGGCAAGCCCAATGGCAAGGAGCATGGCAATATATGGAACAGGGCTTTTCATCGTCTTAGTGTTTGGTTATTTAATGACTTCGAAGGCTGAGAGTATGATGTCTTGGGCCGAACAGCCATTGTTGCAAATGAAGTGTATGGTTTGGCCTTCCACTGTAATGTCCTCGGCCACAGGCAACGAATTTTCGTGTTGACCTTGTCGAGTCAGTCCGATTACGCTCATCCCGATGATGACGCTGGCAGCTGCCACGTAGGGTATCCAGCGTCTGTTCGGGTGGATAGGGGAGGTGGTTATATTAATTTCTTCGTCCGAGGCGTTTTGCTGTGCCTTTTCAGCCCATTTAATAAAGGTGTCATCGTCGGGCACGGACATCTCTGCTTGTTCCTTCCACTGTTGGCGGCGTTTCCATTGGGCATTGAAGTCGTCACGTTGAGAGCGTGAGTTCAACGAGTGTATGTCATTTTTCATAGTCATAAGTTGTTTTCCCTTTCGTACATTAATTTAAGTTTCCGCTTAAGCCGCGCAATACGCATGGCGACAGCGCCCACGGAGGCACCGGTCATCTGGGCGATTTCCTTGTAGGAGAACCCGTCGAGGAAAGCTCGGATGACGATACCGCTATTTTCGGGCAGCGCATCAATAAGCTGTTTCAGTTGTTGTTGACTGTCATTGACAGACTCGTCCTTTTTATCAACACTTTCGAGTTCGATGGACTCCGTTTGTGGACTTCTGACGGCTTTCCGTTGGAGCATCAGCATGGTGTTGGTTGCGACACGCCAAACCCATGTCTTCTCCGAACTGCGTCCCTCAAAACTCTTCATGCTTCGCCAGAGGTTCGCTATCACTTCTTGGACACAATCTTCCGTGCTCCAGACATTCCCCAATCTATAGTCGGAACAGATATGCCAGATCATCGCCTTATGCCGAAGTATCAAGGCGTTGAATTCGGCGGGGGTTGCCGCAAGGTTGTTTCTGCTATCTCCGTGTGTCTCGAAAGAAGCCATTCTCTCAAATAGTCTTTATGGTAGTTTAGTTGCAAAGGTCTTCTGAAAAATAACAAAAGTTTTTGTTTTTTTCAAGTTTTCGGACTTTTTTTTCTTGCGTCTGTTATGAATTTACATTTTTTGCAACTAATAGGATATATTATCAATTAATAATTACAAAAATGAAACGAACTTTTATCTTTTCTCTTCTGACCATGGCAACTTTGATATTTTGCCAAAACGCTTTAGCCTACGATTACTATGTAAACGGAATCTATTACCGCAAAGTAACCCAACAGGCTCCCGGTGGGGGTTGTGGCGAGACCATCCTGATTGTTGTCAACAATGACGAACCAAACACATACTCGGGTGATGTGGTTATTCCAGAATCGGAAATAATCAATGGACAGTCGTTTAGGGTAACCTACATCGGCAGTGAGGCTTTTTACGGATGTATCAATCTCACTAGCGTCACCTTGCCCAATAACATCGTGAACATCGGTTTCCACTCGTTTGCCGATTGTCCTCTTTTGAATACCATCGATATTCCGGCGGGGATTAGACAAATCAACTCCAACGCCTTCAGTTATTGTTACGAGCTCGATTACATTTACATCCACGCCACCGAGCCTTTCTTCCTTTGGGATGACGCATTTGCCGATATCAACGACCATGTACAGATCGTTGTGCCCTGCAACTGCATCGAAGCCTTCGAGGCTGCCGAGGAATGGCAAGGCATACAACTGTATGACGATTGCGGCCATGTGGGCGTTGGAGAGACCGGAACCGCCGTTATGCAAATATACCCCAATCCCGCTACGGAATCTCTCACCATTGAAGCCGATGGGATGGTGACTATTGCCGACGAAATGGGGCGTGTCGTCAAGACCTTGTTTGTGGACGACAAGCAGACCATTAATCTGCAAGGGCTTTCAAGAGGCTTTTACTTTGTGAAAGCTGGTAATGAGGTGAAGAAAATTATGGTTAAGTAATTGTGTATTTCCAGGCCTAGCGAGCGGACATCGCGGGTTTTTGAACGACGGCACCTTGAGTCCCTTTTTTCGAGGCACTCCTTGCGCCGTCGTTCTCTTTTTTCATTCTTTCGAAAATTTTGTATTTTTGTTTCGGATTGTAAAACAAGACACCTTTTAATGAAAATAGCTAATGAGTAGGGAAAAAGAAATATACAAGGTAACCGTCTTTGGTGGAATTGTCAATGTGATTCTGCTGATATTCAAGTTCTTGGCCGGCGTCATCGGACACAGCTCGGCCATGATAGCGGATGCCATTCATTCGTTTTCCGATTTTATCACCGACATCATCGTATTGGTTTTTGTCAAGATAAGCAGCAAGCCCCAGGACAAGTCGCACGACTACGGCCACGGCAAATACGAGACCTTAGCCATGACGGTGATTGGATTTGCGCTGATGGCGGTGGCCATCGGGGTGATCGTGAAAGGAGCTATGAAGATTGCCTCATGGGCCCATGGAGAGGTGTTGGAGGCACCCGGGAAATTGGCTTTTTGGGCGGCAATCGTTTCGATTGTGCTCAAAGAGGCCGTCTATCGCTATTCCATCGTCATGGCGAAGAAACTGAACTCGAAGGCGGTTGAGGCCAACGCATGGCATCATCGCAGCGACGCCCTTTCATCCGTTGGCACCGCCATAGGAATCGGAGGCGCCATCTATTTCGGGGAGCGATGGACCATCCTCGACCCAATCGCCTCGGTGGTGGTGGGTGCCTTCTTGGTCAAGGTGTCGTTCGACCTGCTTAAGGACGGTATCGGCGACCTGATGGAACAGTCGCTGCCCGAAGAGGTAGAGGAGAAGATTCTACAATTGGCCGCATCGGTACCCGGCGTAACCGAGCCACACGACCTTCGCACACGAAGGATCGGAAACCACTATGCCATCGAAATGCATATCTTGATGGATGGGGAGATCAGTTTGAGAGAAGCCCATGACAAGGCCTCGGAAGTGGAGGACTTGCTCCGAAAACAATATGGAGAGGAAACCCATGTGGTGGTTCATGTAGAACCAAAAAAGGAGTCACAATCTATTGTAACTCCTTGATGCTCAACCGTCGGGGCAAAAGGACTTGAACCTTCGACCCCCTGCTCCCAAAGCAGGTGCGCTAGCCAACTGCGCCATACCCCGAAAAAAAAGACGATGAACATCGTCTTTTTTCTTTCTGCGGAGAAGGGGGGATTCGAACCCCCGGTACCCCTTGCGGGATACGACAGTTTAGCAAACTGTTGGTTTCAGCCACTCACCCACCTCTCCGTGGTGCGAATTGCGAGTGCAAAGATACGCCTTTTACTCGTATCCGCAACCATTTTTTTTACTTTTTTTTAAAAATAAAGAGCAACAAGCTGATTATCAGCCACCAAGATCATCCTCAAAGAGCGCCAACTGGTTTTCGGTGACATACAACTCGGGTGGAATCTCGTACTCATAGTTACTGATAAACCGAGAGATACACCGCTTGATCAGCTTGATGGGCGTAGTCTTGCGGGCTTTACAATAGTTTCTCAGCGAACGGTACTGTCCCTGCGAGAGTTTGAAGGTGACCGCATGATACTGGTAGCTTCTCCGCGATCGCTTGTTTTTCTTTGATTTCATTGTAATATGTCTTTGCAACTCAAAATCAATTGTGCAAAACGCTCTGCCTCTGCCTCCGACTTGCCTTCGGAATAGATGCGAATGATAGGCTCAGTGTTCGACTTGCGGAGGTGCACCCAGCCTTCCTCAAAGTCGATCTTCACACCATCGATAGTGGTAACTTGTTCATTCTTGAACTTTTCGGCAAACTTGGCCAGGATGCCATCCACATCCATGTCGGGGGTAAGCTGGATCTTGTTCTTCGACATGTAATAGGCGGGATAGGTCTTCTTCAGTTCGGAGCATTTGATACGCTTCTCGGCCAGTTGGGTGAGGAACAGTGCGGTGCCCACCAAAGCGTCGCGGCCATAGTGGATGGCGGGATAGATGACGCCTCCGTTGCCTTCGCCGCCAATCACGGCTCCCACTTCCTTCATCTTCTCCACCACGTTGACCTCGCCCACGGCAGCAGCGGCATACTCCTGTCCGTAGGAACGTGTCACGTCGCGCAGGGCACGGGTGGAGGAGAGGTTCGACACGGTCGGACCAGGCGTGTGCTTTAGCACGAAGTCGGCCACCGACACCAAAGTGTATTCCTCGCCAAACAGCTCGCCGTCTTCCTTCACAAATACCAGACGGTCCACATCGGGATCGACCACCACGCCGAAGTCGCAGCCTTGTTCCTTCACGTAACGACAGATGTCGGTGAGGTTTTGTGCCAACGGCTCGGGGGTATGGGCAAAGTTACCTGTAGGTTCGCAGTTGAGTTCCAGGATGTCGTCCACGCCCAAGGCACGGAGCATCTTCGGGATGGCGATGCCGCCAGTGCTGTTAACCGCGTCGACAGCAACCTTGAAATGGGCGGCCTTGATCACCTCTTTGTTCACCAGAGGCAGTTGGCATACCATCTCCACATGTTTGTCCATCCAACCATCGATCTGCTGGTAACCACCAATCTTGTCGATGGTGACGAACTCGAACTCGTCCTTGGAGGCCACGTCAAGCAGCCAAGCGCCTTCAGCGGCGGAAATGAACTCGCCCTTCTCATTGAGGAGCTTTAAGGCATTCCATTGTGCCGGATTGTGGCTCGCGGTGAGGATGATGCCGGCATCGGCTTTCAGTCCCGTGACGGCGATTTCAGTGGTAGGAGTGGTGCTCAGGCCGATGTCGAGCACGTCAGCGCCCATGGCCTGCAAGGTGCCGCATACCACTTGGTTCACAAAGAAGCCCGACATGCGTGCATCGCGCCCTACCACGATACGGGGACGCTGGATGCCCTTGCGTTGGACAAATTTCACAAAAGCCGCTGTGAACTTCACCATGTCGATAGGAGTGAGGTTGTCACCGGAAACACCACCGATGGTGCCGCGGATACCTGAAATGGATTTGATGAGTGTCATATTTCTTTATCTTTATTAGTTGATTATTCGGGACACGACTTGACATAGTCGTCCATGTTCTCCCGTCCGTGAAGCTGGGCGGAACGGTAGTAGAAACACGCCATGTCGTAATCGTTTTTGATGAAATAAATCCTGCCCAAGGAGAACTCGGCTTCTTGGTAACCTGGACGGAGTTCAATGGCCTTCTCAAAGTCGAGGATGGCACTGTCGAACTTGCCTTGGTTGAACTTGGTGCAGCCGCGATAGTAATAAGCCTCAGGGTTGCTTTCGTCGTATTTGATGGCCAGTGTGAACTCTTCCTCTGCTTTGGCGGAATAGGCTGTGGTATACATCAGTTCCAGCCCACGGTCGAAGTGTATGCGCGATTTCTCGATGTTTTGGCCACAGCCAGCAAAGAGGACGCAGAACAGCAACAGGCAAGCGAACGTCTTGACGATATCGGTCACCTTCTTAATCACGTCTTTCAGTCTATGCTCATCCTTGGCCTCGGCAAGGAAACGAAGGTATGGCTCGGTATTGGAAGGCCTGATGTTGAACCACCAGTCAGGATAGTCGAGCCGGTAGCCGTCGAAATCGAGGTAACGTTCAGGCTTCTCGATGGCGGTGTAATGGTCGCGCACGGCATCCATGGCTTCCTGCTTGCGTTCCAGTTTGAAGTTGATCTCACCGGAGTTCTGATACTGAGAGATCTCCTTGACAATGGAGCTCATGGTGCGGCCTTGACGCTTGAACTCGGCCAGCAGGCGCAGCACGATGGAGGCGGCCAACAGGGCAGAGTCGGAATAATAGAAGTCGCGGAAATAATAGTGTCCGGCCAACTCGCCACCATACACACCGTCGAGTTCACGCAGTTTCAACGCGGCGTAAGCACGACCCACACGCCAGGTCTCCACCTTGGCTTGGTAGCGGTTAAGGTATTCTTGGATGGCACGAGAGCTTCGGATGTCTTGCAGCACGATGCCTTTCTCATGACGTTCACCGAGAAAATAGTTGCCCAGGAATGCTATCATCAAGTCAGGCGATATGAAGTTGCCCAGCTCGTCGATGAAGGTGATTCGGTCGGCATCGCCGTCAAACAGCAACCCGATGTCGCATCCTTCCTTTTTGACCAGTGCCTTGATCTGTTCCTGGCTGACGGCCTCGAGCGGATTGGGCTCATGGCTGGGGAAGTTACCATCAAGCGTATCGTTGATGTAATGGGCGTTGCCGATGAGCTGATGGACAAACAGCGACGACATGCCACTGCTGCAGTCCACCGCGATGTTGAGGTTGGAAAGGTCACCCACATAGCCGAGTTGAAACTTCAGATAGTCGTCTTTTACTTCTTTATGGCGGATGATGCCTTTCTTGGCAACAGGAACGCAGGGTTCGTCGCTTTCCACAAAGGCTTCGAGACGGTTCAGCCCCGTGTCGTACCCCACTGGAAGGGCGTTGGTTTTGGATATCTTCAGACCATTGTGGTTCTTGGGGTTGTGTGAGGCGGTAATCATCACCGAGGCATCGTATCCATATTTGGCGGTGCTCCAATAGACCATCGGGGTGGTGGAGAGGCCAATCTCATCGACGTTGACGCCACTGTCGGTAATACCCCGTGTGAGGTTTTCGAACATGGCATCCGACGAGAGCCTCATGTCGCGACCCACCAGGACAGTGTCCACATCCAGAATCCTATGAAGGAAATAACCGATGCGATAGGCAATCTCCTCATTCAAGTCGGTGCCCCATTCCCCTCTGATGTCATACGCTTTAAATGCTTTCATCTTCTAACTTTTAACTTTTATCTTTTATCTTTTATCTCTTAACTTTTATCTCCTCCCCAACTCTCTCTGATACCTCTGCGCATTCCTATTATGTTCCGTCAGGGTTTTCGCAAACACATGATATCCCGAGAAGTCATCTTTTGCGCAAAAATAATAATAATTGTGTTTCTCCGCATTCAAAACCGCATTTATTGATGCCAATGAAGGAATGCAGATTGGTCCAGGAGGCAGCCCTGGATACTTGTAGGTATTGTAAGGAGACTCCACTTCCTTATGGATGTTGAGTACCCGTTTCAGGTTAAAGTCGCCCACGGCAAACACCAGGGTAGGGTCGGCTTGAAGCAGCCATCCGTTTCTAAGCCTGTTGAGATACACCCCGGCAATTCTAGGCATCTCGTCGGTTTTGTTGGTCTCCTTGTCGACGATGGAGGCCAAAATGCTTACCTGGACAGGGGAGAGGGCGATGTTCTTGGCTTTCTCAAGCCGCTCACCGTTCCAAAATTTCTCGTATTCCTTTTTCATCTTCTCAGCAAACTGGGCCGCGCTGGTGTTCCAATAGAATTCGTACGTATTGGGTAGGAACAAGGCGGGGATGGTTTGTCGGTTGAAGCCCAAATCAGCCAGGTTGGAGGGATCGCTGAGATAGTTCACGATGTCGGCAGAGTCGGCCTCGATCTGTTCACCGATACGACCAGCCAACTGCGCCACAGTACGCATATTGTTGAAGGTCACCTTGACGGGAGTCTGCAACCCGCCATCAAGGAGGTTTAACAACTGACGGTTGCTCATTCCGTTGCGCAGGATATAATGTCCTGGTTTCACATCATCGGTATAGTCCCTTTGTCCGGCCCACCACTCGAAACTTTTGTGGTTGACGATGAGGTCGTTACCATATAGTGAATCTTTCACTTGATCAAAGTCGGCACCCGTGGGGATGAACAAGGAGAAATCCTTTTGGCCGTGAACAGCCACATTGGGTTTCATGACGGCGTTGTAAACCAGATAGCCTGCCATAATGGCAAGCATTACTATGACAACGATGATTCCTATGAAGATTTTCTTTTTCATGCTTGGTGGATTTTTTGATAGAACACCACATCAAGATATCCTTCGGGCGTTTTGATCCAGTCGGAGCGGCGGCCGCCTTCGCTGAAGCCCAACCCACGAAACAGGCGATGGCTTTCCTCGTTGGTCACATCGATGATGCAATGTACCTGATGGATCATCAAGTTATTGAAGAGATAGTCGAGACACAGTCGCATGGCGGAGGTTGCATATCCCTTGCCTCGGTAGCCGTTCTCAACGAGCACACCTATACCCACGCGGCTGTTGACGGGATCGTAATCGAACAGGTCGATGCTCCCTATAGGCTGCTCTTCCCCTTTAAGGAGAATCATGAGCCGTTGTTGCCTGTTGCCAAACAAGTCAGAGTTTCCTAAAAGAAACTGTTCTATCTGGAAAAGGGAGGTCGGCACATTGGTCTCACTCACCCTCCAGAGGCTTCTGTCGTTCTCCCACCGGTAGATCAGGGAGGCATCTTCAGGCTCTGCTATTCTTATAGAAATAATTCCATCGGAAATGAACATGTGGCATGTTTTTTGATTATAATTCACCCGCTTTTTTCTTGACAAAAATACACTTTTTGGTGCAATAAACTCGGAAAAAGCGCATTAATAACAACGAAAACCGAAACTATTTTATAAATATGCGAATGAAAAGAATGTGGATGACCACCATCAGGGTGGTCGCAGTTGCTGTGGCCCTTATCGTGCTGTCGGCATGTGAAAGCAGTACGACTCCCGAGACCAAGTCTCAGGCAGTTGAGAACAATGAGATCGAGCAGGCTCAGGCGGAGATGCAGACTTACCGCACGGCCTTTTTGCCCACCGAGAACACTCCTGATTTTGTAGACGCGGCCGAGGCGAGTGTCAACGCCGTGGTGCATATCAAGACGACCATCATCCAGAACACCCCTACGTACAATGACTTTTTCGGGGCTTTCCTTGAGCATCTGTATGGTATCCCTGGGCAGACGCAGAACAACACCATGGTAGCCTATGGCTCAGGCGTGGTGCTCTCGCCCGACGGATATATCGTCACCAACAACCACGTGGTGGAGGGAGCCAACACTGTAGAGGTCACCTTTAATAATAAGGTAGTCCGTCAGGCAACCATCATCGGCACCGACCCCTCGTCGGACCTGGCATTGATCAAGGTGGAAGGCAGTGACTTCGACTATCTGGTGTTTGGCGACTCCGACAAGGTGAAGGTGGGCGAGTGGGTTCTCGCCGTTGGCAACCCTTTCAACTTGACATCAACGGTGACCGCCGGCATCGTGAGCGCCAAGGCACGTAACATTGGCATCCTTGGAGAAGGCAGCACCGTGGAGTCGTTCATCCAGACCGACGCTGCAGTGAACCGCGGCAACAGCGGCGGCGCACTGGTGAACACACGAGGCGAACTCATCGGCATCAACGCCGCCATCGCATCCCACACGGGATCTTATGAAGGCTACTCGTTTGCGATACCTTCGAACATTGTCCGCAAGGTGGTTGACGACCTTCTGATGTACGGAGAGACCCAACGCGCTTACATAGGCATCCAAATCGCCGAGATGAACGCCGACCTTGCAAAACAAGCTGGCATGAAAGACATCAAAGGCGTGTATGTAGCAGGACTCACCGATGGTGGTGCCGCTCAGAAAGCCGGAATCCAGACTGGCGACGTGGTCGTGAGCATCAACGGCAATGCGGTGAACACCACTACACAGCTGACCGAAATCGTCAACCAGTACCGGCCTGGCGACGAAGTCACCGTGAACGTAGTGCACGACGGTGAAGAACGCACGTACCAAGTCGGACTCCTCAACGCCTCGAACTCGACCGAAGTGGTCAAGAAAGGGGAGAGCTTCTACAACGCCACCCTGGGCATCGTGCTACAACCCGTTAGCCAACAGGAGATGGGCAACCTGCGCATCAAAAACGGTCTCAAGATCGTGGAGATCCGTCAAGGAGCCTTCCAAGGTGCTGGCGTCGAAGGCTTCATCATCACCGCCATCAACGGCAAGTCTGTCAACTCGAAAAACGAGCTGGAGGCGGCACTCAACTCAAGCCGCAACCGCAGGACCTATATCGAAGGGATCTATCCCAACGGCATGAGAATGAACTTTGAATACTATCAATAAAAAGAGAAAAAGGCAACAAAGACAACAGTAAAACTAAAAAAACCAACAACCAATGAAACAACTTAAAATCTCAAAATCCATCACCAACCGTGACGCTGGGACCTTGGAGAAGTACCTTCAGGACATCGCCAAGGAGCGTTTGGTCACCCCCGAAGAAGAGGTGGAACTCTCACGTCGCATCAAGGCTGGCGACCAGGAAGCCTTGGACCAGTTGGTCAGGGCCAACCTTCGCTTCGTGGTCTCAGTGGCCAAGCAATACCAGAACCAGGGACTTTCGTTGCAAGACCTGATCAACGAGGGCAACGTGGGCCTCATCAAGGCTGCACAACGTTTCGACGAGACCCGTGGGTTCAAGTTCATCTCGTATGCAGTATGGTGGATCCGTCAGTCGATCCTGCAAGCGGTCGCCGAACAGGCCCGCACCATCCGCCTGCCTTTGAACCAGGTGGGAGCCGTCAGTAAGTTGAAGAAGACCATCGCCTTGCTCGAACAGGAGTATCAGCGCCGTCCCTCGACAGAAGAGATCGCCAACGAGCTCGACATGCCCGAGTCGAAGGTACGCACCCTGCTGGGTATGAACCTGCATCAGATCTCGACCGACGCACCTATCGACGATGAAGACGACAGCAACTTCCTCGATGTGTATGTCGATTCCGACTCCGTCGCCACCGACGAGGCCGTCGAGAACGAATCCAACAACAACGCCATCCAGCGTTCGCTGAAAACCCTCTCGGAAAAGGAGCGCATCGTAATCACCATGTACTATGGCATCGGCACTCCACGTGAATACTCACTCGATGAAATCGCTCTCCACTTGGGCATCTCGCGTGAGCGCACACGCCAAATCAGAGACCGCGCACTGAAACGTTTGAAAAGCAATCCAAATTCTGCTCTCTATCAGATGTATTCGAATCAATAAAAGTTTTATCTTTGCAAGTGATATATCATTCACTTAAAACTTTTATTATGTTCGAACTCATCAAACTACCTTATCAAGCCAACGAACTGGAGCCTATGATCAGCGAAGAGACCATAGGCTTCCATCATGGCAAGCACCTGCAAACTTATGTCAACAACCTGAACAACGCCATCGTGGGCACGCCCTATGAGACAATGGCGCTGGAAGACATCGTGCGCACCGCAGAAGGCGGCGTCTTCAACAACGCAGGCCAAATCCTCAACCACAACCTCTATTTCCTGCAGTTCCGTCCAGCACGTCCCGACAACCGCCCTGTCGGTAAGATCGCCCAGGCCATCGACGCCCAGTTTGGCTCGTTTGAAGCCTTCAAGGAAGAATTCGCCAAGAAAGGCGCCACCTTGTTCGGATCGGGCTGGGTATGGCTCTCGGCCGACAACGAAGGCAAACTCGTCATCACCCAAGAGATCAACGCCGGCAACCCCTTGCAACGCGGACTGAAGCCCTTGCTGACGTTCGACGTGTGGGAACATGCCTATTACATCGACTATCGTAACCGCCGTCCCGATTACATGTCAGCTCTCTGGCAAATCATCAATTGGGATGTCGTCAACGAGCGGATGCAATAAATTCCGCCTCGTTTGGCGTTTCAATGCAATTAATTCCTATTTTTGCAAAATTCTATTTATTCACCTTATAAAAAAGATATTATGGATAGTTACGAAAGCTCTCTTAAGTTATGGAATGAAAACGAGAAGGCCGCCAACGAACTCATCAACATCGTGGGTAGGCTGTGGTACGACAAGTCAGTGGAACTGATCCTGTTGCGTTCGCTGTTGGTGAACCGCGGTTCAGGCAAGATCCTCAACAAGCACCTTCGTGCCGCCACCGTGCTGGGCAAGCCCGTCCGCGTTCAGGATTCACTGCTGATCGCCAAGGCCTTGCTGGCAGAGAATCTGGCTCCTGCCCGTATCGACATCGGACGACTCAACTCAGAATGGACCGACGAGCATGACAAGTACAATAACGACGTCACTGCTTTTGTCCGCGACAAACTCGGCTATATCATCGATGCCGTCCCGCGTAGCAACAGACACCAGGATGTCATCCTTTACGGTTTCGGTCGTATCGGCCGTATCCTCTGCCGTGAGATGACGGAGATGGCCGGCAGAGGCGACGCCCTCCGCATCCGCGCCATCGTCACCCGCAAGAACTCACCCGAGGATATCGCCAAGCGTATCAACCTGTTCCGCACCGACTCCGTCCACCGTTATTTCCACGGCGTGTGCACTCCCGTCCCCGGCGAGAACGCCATGATGGTCAACGGCCAGAAGATTCTCTTCCTTGAAGCCAAGAACCCTGAGGACCTCGACTACACCGCCTATGGCATTAATGACGCCCTGTTGATCGACAACACCGGCGCCTTCCGCGACAGAGAGTCACTCGAACGTCACCTCCAAGCCAAGGGTGTCAGCAAGGTGCTGCTCACCGCTCCTGGCAAGGGCGACATCCCGAATGTGGTCTATGGCGTCAACCAAGACACCCTCGACCTCGAGAAAGAACACGTGTTCTCCGCTGCCAGCTGCACCACCAACGCCATCGTGCCCGGCCTTGAAGTCATGTTAAAGAACTTCGGCATCGTGAAAGGCCATATCGAGACCATCCACAGCTACACCAACGACCAGAACTTGCTGGACAACTACCACAAGAAAGAGCGTCGTGGCCGTAGCGCCGCCTTGAACATGGTCATCACCGAGACCGGTGCCGGCAAAGCCGCTGCCAAAGCCATCCCCGAACTGAAAGGCAAGCTGACCAGCAACGCCGTCCGCGTTCCTACGCCCGACGTGTCATTGGCAGTGCTCGCCCTCGACCTTGAACGCCCGACCACCGTCGAAGAAGTCAACGAGGCCTTCCGTATGGCTTGCCTCGAAGGCAACCTCATCGAGCAGATCCGCTTCAGCAGCAACACCGAGTTCGTCAGCAGCGACGGCATCGGCGACAGCTGCGCCTGCATCTTCGACGCTCCCGCCACCAAGGTCAGCGAAGACGGCAAGACCGTGATCCTCTACCTGTGGTACGACAACGAGTTCGGCTACAGCAACCAGGTGATCCGCCTCGCACGCCATATCGGCGAGGTGAAGAGCTACAGGTATTATTAAGAAGTTAGAAGTTAGAAGTAAGAAGTTAGATGAACAAATCATCCCTTATAGGTTTTCTTTTAATTGCAGCAGTCCTCTTTGGTTGGATGTATTCCATGCAGCCTTCCAAAGAGGAGCTTGCTGAACAGCGACGCATCCAAGACTCCATCATGAGGGCACGCCAAGAGGCCGCCATCATGGATTCAATCAGACTTGCCGAAGAGCAACAAAATGTTGCCCAAGAACAGGCCATGACGTCGCTACCTGAGATCGAGATGGACTCGGCCACAGCCGCAGCACATCAGTACCAACTTACCCGTGAGAAATATGGCGCTTTTGCTTCGGCCTCGATGGGAGAGGAGCAATTATGGACCTTGGAGAACCAACTCCAACGGATCACCATCTCCAGCAAAGGTGGTTACATCAAGCAAGTGGAGCTGAAGGACTATCGGACCTTCGACTCCCTGCCCTTGATCAACTTCGACCCGGAGACCGCCGTGTTCGACCTCTCGTTCTTCGCCAACAACCGTATCATCAACACCTCCCAACTCTACTTCCAACCTTTCGTCAACGGAAAGCCCTACCAAGGTGGCGACATGTTCACCAACGAGGGCGATGATGTCGTGCTCACTTTGCGCGCCTATGCCGACGATATCAACGGACTACGTGACGAGAACAAGTATCTCGAATACGTCTATACGTTGCGCGACGACAACTACATGCTTGACTTCGACCTTCGTACGGTAGGTCTGAACGACGTCATTGCCAACAACATCAACTACATGAACCTCGACTGGAAAGTCGATATCCTCAAGCATGAGAAGGATAACGACAGGTTCATCAACACAACGGTGTACTATAAGCCAATGACGGAGAACGAAGTGGATCGTCTCGACGACCGCAAGCACAAAGAGGAGAACATCAACTACAGCATCAACTGGGTGTCGTTCAAAGAGCGTTTCTTCTGCAATGTGTTGGTAGCCCGCAACGGTTTCAGCAGCGCCAAGATCGCAGCCAATACCGATGGTCCCAAGTCGGACCGCTACTTCAAGACCATGGCGGCAAGCCTTGAGATTCCGTACAACAGCAACGCGGAAATCAACGAGTTCCCCATGTCGTTCTATTTCGGTCCCAACCACTTCAAGACACTGAAGAGCTACGACCTGAAGCTCCAGCGCCAGATCGATGTGGGTAACTTCTTCCTGATCCGCTGGATCAACTACGGAGTCATCTATGTGTTCGACTGGCTAGGATCCTACGGATGGAACTACGGCATCGTGATCCTCATCCTCACCATCCTCATCAAGATACTTCTGTTTCCGATTGCCTTCAAATCTTACAAGTCAACCGCCATCACCCGCGTGTTGAAACCTGAGATGGAAGCCATCAGCGCCAAGTATCCTAAAGAAGAGGATGCCATGAAGAAACAACAGGCGGTGATGGAACTGCAACGACAAGCAGGTGCAAGTCCCACTTCGGGATGCATCCCCATGCTGCTCCAGTTCCCCATCCTCATCGCCGTATTCAGGTTCTTCCCCTCGTCAATTGAACTGCGCCAACAGTCGTTCCTGTGGGCTGACGACCTCTCCACATACGATAGCATTTGGGACCTGCCGTTCAACATCCCGTTCTACGGCGACCACGTGAGTCTCTTCTGCCTGCTGATGACCATCACCACGTTCATCTACACGTATGTCAACAACAAGCAAATGGACACCACGGCCAATCCCCAGATGAAAGGAATGAAGATCATGATGTACATCATGCCGATCATGTTCCTTGGTATCTTCAACAGCTATTCGGCTGGTTTGAGCTACTACTACATGCTCGCCAACATCATCACCTTCATCCAAATGTTCGTGTTCCGCAGAATGATCAACGAGGACAAAGTTCGTGCGACCATCGAGGAAAACAAGAGAAAACCCCAAAAGAAATCACGTTTCCAACAACGCCTTGAAGAAGCACAGAAGATGCAACAACAACAGGCGAGAAACTCAAGACGCTAAGCCATGAAAGACATCCAGCCTTTTCTCGAGACCATCTCACAGACCCATCAGGTGTGGCTTCTTGAAGCCATGACCGGAATGTTCGCCATGCTTGAAGACAGCGACGGCAACTCCTACATCCCCGTATGGGAGTCGGAGGAACTAGCCCGTGCTGCTGCGGTGGAGGACTGGGCCGACTACGAGGTCACCGAGATGGGTTTCTCGGAACTCGCCGTGTGGCTCAAGGAACTGACACGCGACGAGATCGACATCGCTGTGTCGCCCGCGAAAGACGGTGAGATCACCGCCATCGCCTCGGCCAAATTTCTCAAATGGGTGAAACCCCAAGCCGACGACTCGTACCACGAGGAGGATGACGATGAGGATGAGCCCGGTTTCGACTACGGCGAAGGTTGGGCTGAACCTTGGTAAAGCGATACTATGAAAAGCAGGCTTTTCGGGGTGCTCCTATTCATTGAGACTGCGGCACTGCTGCTAACGGCGGCAGTGTCGTGGTTTTTTCATGTAAAATGCGGCGAAAACGATTACCCTGCCTTTCTGATCACCGCCGCCATCACAGGTGGAGTGGGATTGGTACTGTACTTGTTCGGACGGTGGAGAAAGAAGGCCTTCGACAACGACGACACCTTTGTGATCGTGTCATTGTCATGGATACTGTTCTCCGTTTTCGGGATGTTGCCGTTCCTTCTAAGCGGATCCATCACCAACGTCACCGATGCCTTTTTCGAGACCATCTCAGGCTTCACCACTACCGGATCAACCATCTTGAAGAACGTGGATGACCAGACTCACGGCATCCTCTTTTGGCGCGCCATCATGCAATGGCTGGGCGGACTGGGTATCGTGGTGTTTACCTTGGCCTTTATTCCTTCAGTGGCTAAGGGCTCAAAAAAAGCCAGTCTCTTCGCCGCCGAGGCACCTGGCTTGAGCGTTGAGAAACTCTCGCCCTCGATGCATGTCACCTCACGCATCCTATGGGGTATTTACATTTTTATGACCGTGCTTTGCGCCTTTTTGTACGCCATGGGCCCAATGTCGGTTTTCGACGCGGTATGCCACGCCTTTACCACCATTTCCACCGGCGGTTACAGCACCCATCAAGACAGCCTCGCCTATTACCAGTCCAACTACATCGAATACGTGGCCGTCGCATTTATGTTTCTCTCCGCCATCAACTTCTCGATGTTTTACTTCCTTGCCGCCGGACGCTGGAACCTAATCTTTAAAAACGAAGAGGTTAGGGTTTATTTTATATCAATAATAGTGATGACTTTATTTTTCATCACTCTATTCCTCGTTGCACCAAGGATCGATGGAGTCACTGAGCAGCAACTGGCCAGCTATCCGGAAGGAGGGGAGGACTTGTTCAAAACCTCGCTGTTTCACGTGACCTCGATGTTATCCAACACAGGCTTTTCATCACAAAACTCCAACTACGACCTGTGGGGAATGCTCTTTGTGATTCCAACCTTGTTGATGCAGATCATCGGTGGTTGCGCAGGATCCGCCAGCGGCGGTATCAAGATGGTTCGCATCATGGTGATTGTGAAATTCATCAAGAATGCATTGAACGAGTTGATTCATCCAACTGGGATGTATTCCGTAAAAATCTCAGGACAGTCTGTTGACGAAATCACGGTACGAAGGGTGTGCAATTTCCTTTCGTGGTTTTTGATCCTTTTTGTTATCAATGTTTTCGTATTGAGTTGGGTAGGGATGGACCTGGAAGATGCCTGTGTTGCCTTTTTGACATGTTTCAGCAACCTGGGCATGGGCTCGGGGGCCACAGGCCCAGGTGCTAGCTTGGCTGATCTGCCAACGGCTGCCAAATGGATTTTGTCAGTCGACATGCTCCTCGGTCGTCTGGAAATCATCACCGTGTTGTTGATTTTCTTCAAGTCCACGTGGATGACGACGAAGGGAGTGAGGGGGTGAGAATTAAGAATTAAGAATTAGTTTTCGAAGTGGAGGGCTCCGTCTTTTACGGTGACGGTGATGGGTTTGGTCCTATCGACTTTATCGGCGATGATCATTTTTGACAGCTCGTTGAGCAGTTCACGCTGCATCATACGCTTCACAGGACGTGCGCCGTACTGTGGGTCGTAGCTCTGATGGGCGATGAGTTCCACGGCTTCGTCGGTGATGTCGATGGTGATGTTGTTCTCGGCCAGCATCTTCTTGACGCGGTTGAACTGCATCCGCACCACTTCGGCGATTTGGCTCTCGCTGAGGTCGTCGAACACGATAATCTCATCAATACGGTTCAAGAACTCAGGGCGCATCACCTGACGCAACTCGTTGATGACAGCTTCACGGTCTTTGAGGCCAGCACCTACATTGGAGGTCATGATGACAATGGTGTTCTTGAAGTCGACGGTACGTCCTTTATTATCGGTCAGACGTCCATCGTCGAGCACCTGAAGCAGGATGTTGAAGACATCCGGGTGAGCTTTCTCGATTTCATCGAGCAAGATCACCGAGTACGGCTTACGTCGTACCGCTTCAGTGAGTTGGCCGCTCTCTTCGTAGCCGACATATCCTGGAGGCGCACCTATCAAACGCGATACGGTGTGACGCTCCTGGTATTCCGACATGTCGATACGCACCATGTTGTTCTCGTTGTCGAACAGGAACTCGGCCAGAGCCTTGGCCAGTTCGGTCTTACCGACGCCCGTGGTACCCATGAAGATGAAGGAACCGATAGGACGTTTGGCATCCTGCAAGCCCGCGCGGCTACGACGGATGGCGTCGCTGACGGCACGGATGGCCTCGTCTTGACCCACCACACGCTTGTGCAGTTCTTCTTCAAGATGAAGCAACTTCTCACGCTCGCTCTGCATCATTTTCTTTACCGGGATACCAGTCCAACGCGACACAATCTCCGCCACATCCTGGTAGGAAACCTCTTCGTCGATCAAAGGATGGTCGCCCTGAACCCTGTTGAGTTCAGCCTTGGCCTGCTCGATGGCAGTCTCCGCATCACGGATCTTGCCGTAACGCAGTTCAGCCACCCGGCCATAGTCGCCTTCGCGCTCGGCGGCGGCAGCCTGGTGTTTGTATTGTTCGATGTTGTTCTTTTCTTTCTGGATGATCTCCACGAAATGGCGTTCCTGTTCCCATTTATGCTTGATCTCCGCCTTCTTGGCGTTGAGTTTCTCAAGTTCCATACTGATTTCCTGGACCTTCTTGGTGTCGTTCTCACGTTTCAGCGCCTCGCGTTCTATTTCAAGCTGACGTATGGCGCGTTCCACATTCTCGAGGTCCTCCGGCACCGAGTCGATCTGCAGACGCAAACGGGCAGCGGCCTCATCGATCAGGTCAATGGCCTTGTCGGGCAAGAAACGGTCGCTGATATAACGCACCGAGAGCTGCACGGCGGCCACGATGGCCTCATCGAGGATACGGATATGATGGTGGTTCTCGTAACGTTCCTTCAGTCCACGTAAGATGGAGATGGCCGAGGCTTCGTCAGGCTCGTCGACCATGACAATCTGGAAACGACGTTCCAAGGCCTTGTCCTTCTCGAAATACTGCTGGTATTCTTTCAAGGTGGTGGCGCCGATGCATTGCAGCTCACCACGCGAAAGGGCAGGCTTCAGGATGTTGGCTGCGTCCATGGCGCCTCCAGTGGCACCCGCACCCACCAAGGTGTGTATCTCATCGATAAACAAGACCACCTCGCCAGCGCTGTCGACCACTTCCTTGATGACACTCTTCAGACGTTCCTCAAACTCACCTTGGTATTTGGCGCCTGCTATCAAGGCACCCATGTCGAGCGAGAACACTTTCTTGCTCTTCAGATTCTCCGGCACGTCGCCGTTCATTACACGCTGGGCGAGACCTTCCACAATGGCGGTCTTGCCCACGCCAGGTTCACCAATCAGGATAGGATTGTTCTTGGTACGGCGCGACAGGATCTGCAGCACACGCCTTATCTCCTCATCACGCCCGATTACAGGGTCTAACTTACCCGCTTTCGCCAATTCATTCAAGTTCTTGGCGTAACGGTTCAACGATTCATACTTGTTTTCCATAGATTTTGATTTTTAAAACTTTTGACCCCCACACCATCAAATTGTTCACCAATCCCGCAAAAATGCCAATTCGTCAGTTTTGTTGATTTATGTATGACAATTTGACATTTTGTTATTAATATAGGGAATAATGACTATTTTTGTGGCCTCAAAACAAAGAAAACGAAATGCAGTGGGTTCTCCTGTCATTGATATCTGCCTTTCTCTTAGGCTTTTATGATATCTTCAAGAAAAGGACCGTGGTCGGAAACGCCATTATCCCGGTATTGTTTTACAGTACGCTTATCAGCGGCCTCATTTTTCTTCCTTTAATCATCACCTCGCATTTTAGCCCAGGTTGGTACGACGGCGCTTTTTGGAAGCAGTTCTATGTGGAGCCTCTGACGGCCCGTCAGCATTTGTTGGTTTTTGGAAAAACCGCTTTGATATTGGTGTCATGGATGTTTAGCTATTCAGCAATGAAGAACCTGCCCATCACGGTGGTGGGGCCTGTCAACCAATTACGGCCCGCCATTTCGTTGCTGCTGCTGTTCGCCATTTTCCAAGAACGCCTCACTTGGATGCAGTGGCTAGGCGTTGTGCTAGCCCTAGTTTCGTTCTATCTCATGAATCGCAGCGGCAAGCTGGAGGGCATCCATTTCAAGACCAACAAATGGGTTTACATGCTGTTGGGTTCGGCCGTATTGGTAGCTTTGAGTGGTGTTTACGACAAGTTCCTGCTCAGCGGCGAGTCGATTTCACCCACCACCATCCAGGCCTGGTACACTGTCTACGACTTCCTGATGATGGCCATAATGTATTTCACCATCTGGCGTCCCAAACGCAGTGAGCAGCCTTTCGAATGGAGGGGAGGTATCGTGCTGATGGCCCTCTTCGTCTCCATCGCCGATGTGATATACCTTTCCGGCCTCAACCATAAAGCGGCGGTCATCGTGCTGATACCATTAATATTATATGGTGTGCGGCTGCTGGTGTCATTTGCCTATGGCGTCATCTTCTTCAAAGAGAAGAACATCCGCAGCAAGATCGTCCCATTGTTGATGGTGATTGCCGCATTGGTGTTTATGTGCGTTTAAAAAGATTTTATTGGCAATATCCAAATTATTTTTATTTTTGCAGTTTATTTGGATTGAAAACGAGCATCTAATATTATGGAAATCAAACGAATATTCGACCTTCTGCCGAATTATTTGGAGAAGTATCCCGACCAGCCTGTAGCCCTTGCCGGAAAAAAGGACGGCGAGTGGCGCAAATACAGTATGAAGGAATACATCGAACTCACCGACAAGTTGAGTTGGGCTTTGATCGAGCTTGGCATTGAGGTGGGAGACAAGGTGGCGTTTATCGTGAGCAACCGTCCCGAATGGAACATCATCGACATGGCGGTCATGCAGATTGGCGCCATCAACGTGCCCATCTATCCGACCATCAGCCAGGAGGACTACCATTACATCCTGAACGACTGTGAGGCCAAGCTGGTGTTCCTCGACGGCGTGGCCGTGATGAACAAGGTGACCAACGTGTTGTCTGACATCCCATCCATCAAGTATATTTATACCATGGTGGACCGCGATAAATATCCTTATTTCGACCAAATCATCGCCTTAGGCACCCTGCATCCTCACAAAGAGGAGCTCGAACGCCGCAAGGCAGCCGTGAAAAGCAGCGACTGCATGACGCTCATTTACACCTCGGGCACCACCGGAACCCCGAAGGGCGTGATGCTTTCGCACTCCAACGTCATCAACCAAGTGCTGGGCGTGTACGACATCATTCCGTGCAAACCCGGAAGCATCGCTTTCTCGTTCCTTCCCGAGTGCCACGCTTACGAACGTCTGCTGATCTACACCTACCAATACCTCGGCATGGCGATCTATTATGCGGAGAGCCTCGCCACACTGGCCGACAACATCAAGGAACTGCGTCCCTCGATGATGTGCTGCGTGCCTCGTGTGCTGGAGCGTTTCTATGACGGCATCATCGCCTCCGGAAAGAAGATGTCTGGCGCGTCGAAGTCCATCTTCTTCTGGGCGGTGCATTTGGCTGAACGTTACAAGATCGACGACAACGAGCGCGACTGGCTCTACAACCTGAAGCTTCGTATCGCCGACAAGCTGGTCTATTCCAAGATCCGCGCAAAGATTGGCGCCGACCGTTTTGAGCGTGTGGTTTCAGGTGCCGCAGCCTTGAACCACAAAATCGCCGCTTTCTTCTCCGCCATCCAGATGCCAGTGTTCGAAGGCTATGGCTTGACTGAGACCTCGCCGGTGATCGCAGTGAGTAACAAAGGAGCTCACCAGCGTGAGGTAGGTTGCGTTGGCCCGCCCTTGAGAGGTGTGGATGTGAAGATCACGGAAGAAGGGGAGATCGTTTGCCGCGGCCATAACGTCATGATGGGCTACTACAAACACCCCGAGCTCACCGCCGAAGTCATCGACAGCGACGGATGGTTCCACACGGGTGACATGGGCCAGTTCAACGAGAATGGACTGCTCATGATCACCGGACGTATCAAGAGCCTCTTCAAGACCTCTGGTGGCAAATACATCAACCCCGATGTCATCGAAACCAAGTTCACAGGTTCCAAGCTGATCGAACAGATTGTAGTGGTTGGTGAGAACCAGAAGTTCGCCGGCGCCCTCATCGTGCCTAGCTTCGCCTTCCTGAAAGGCTGGTGCGCCAAGGAAAAGATACGTTTCACGACACCCGAACAGGTGATCAACCTGCCCGAAGTCCAGAAGTTGTTCTTCAAGGAGGTGCAGGAAATGAACAAGGGGCTTGGTGAGACGGAGAAGATCAAGAAATTCACGCTCATCGCCGACGAATGGAGTGTGGGCAACGGATTAATCACCCCCACATTGAAAGTGAAGCGCCGTGCCATCACCGCCAAATACAAAGACGTGATCGACAAGATGTTTGCTGAGAATTAATACACGAAATATCCAACTACCCCCGAAAGCACAATCAAAAGAATCGGGTTGGCCTTGAAGAAATAGGAGGCCACAAAGGCGAGGACACATATCACAATGCTGATATTGTTCTCGCCTTTTCCTATCTGAACGAAGTTCTGCGCATTCATCATGGAAAGACCAGCCGCGAAGATCAGTCCCGCGATGGCAGGCTTAAGACCTTTGAGCAGGTTACTCATAAACGCTCCAGTCTTTTTGCTGGTCATCAGACGTATGACAAAGTAAACCATGACAATCGAAGGCAGGCACAAGGCGAAAGAGGCAAGGAGCGAACCTCCAAAGCCTCCAGCCGTATAGCCAACATAGGTAGCCATATTAATGGAGATAGGTCCCGGGGTCATCTGTGAGATGGCAACCATGTCGGCAAACTCAGTGGTGGTCATCCAGGCATAGTGGTCAACCACTTCGTGCTGGATCAACGAGAGCATGGCATAACCTCCGCCGAAGCCAAGCACACCTATCTTAATAAACACCCAAAGCAGCTGCAGGTAAATCATGGCTCCGCCTCCTTCTGTTTTACCTTTTTATTAATAATAAGCGCGTAGACAACACTACCCGCTATGGCAGTCAGGATAACCCAGGCAGGGGAGACCTTCAGCCACCAGATCAGCGCAACGGTGACAACGGGGATGACAGCAGTCTTCCAATTGAGCTTGGCCGACTTGATCATCCTTAACGAAGGGGCTAGAATCAGCGCCACCACACAGGGACGGATACCCTTGAAGATGCGTTCCACCACAGGAAGGTCGCGGTATTCCCTGAAGATGGTAGCCAACAGCAGGATGATGACGATGGAGGGGAGGATGGCACCCAACATGGCTGCTGCCGCACCTTTTTTTCCGGCGATGCGACGACCTACATACAAGGCGGTGTTCACAGCAAACACCCCAGGCAACGACTGCACGATGGCAATCATGTCCCAGAACTCATCCGAAGGAATCCAATGCTTCTTGTCAACCACCGCCTTCTCCACCATTGACAACATGGCATAGCCTCCGCCCAGGGTGAAGGCGCCTATCTTGAAGAAGGTAGAAAACAGCTGCCAGATGAGTTTCATGGCGCAAAAATAACACTTTTGTTTTGGATGGTCTAAATAAAATTAGTACGTTTGCATACTAATTTCGATAACCATGACAATACTAGACGTTTCCGTAATGACCTTTGACCGGCCCGAGGCCTGGCAATGGTTGGTCCAGTTCTGTATCCTTGCTGTCGCCTTGCTCTTGGGCAATGTGCTGAGGACCCAAATTCCCTTCCTGAAGAAGAGCCTTCTGCCTTCCGCCTTGCTGGGCGGTCTATTGCTTCTGTTGTTCAAGGCTTTCCCAGGATGCCGCGAGATCATCAACAAGCCCATGATGGAGATTGTCACTTACCATGCCCTTGGTCTGGGCTTTGTGGCGCTGGCGCTGAAAAACAATAAAGTGGAGTCGAAATCGTCGGGCATGAAGGTCATTGAGACGGGTGCTTTGACGGCTGCCACCTATGTCATCCAAGGCATCATAGGTCTGGTCGTCTCCATCCTTTTCTTCCTTGTCGGAAAGAAGTTCTTCTATGCCGCAGGTCTGCTGTTGCCGATGGGCTACGGACAAGGACCTGGCCAAGCGCTGAACATCGGTAAGATCTACACAGGATGGGCAGAAGCCCAAGGCATCGACTTTGCGGGAGCCGACTTCGGCCTTTCCATTGCTGCGATGGGTTTCATTGTGGGAAGCCTGATTGGCGTCATCTACATGAATATCTTGAGACGCAAAGGCAAGTTGTCTTCCAAGAAGATTGAAGCGGCTCAAGTCAACAAGCTGGAGGACTATGAGGGCAAAGGGGAGATCCCCGATGCCGAGTCGATCGACAAGTTGTCGGTGCAGATCTGCATGGTGCTCTTTGTGTATTTCCTGGTGTATCTGTTCACCAACTGGATCCAAGGGATGGATTTGGGCAACTTCGGCACCAACACGTTGAAACCGTTGCTGTGGGGATTCAACTTCCTGTTGGGCACCCTGTTCGGCATCGCTTTCAAGAACATCCTGAAAGTGTTCAAGAAACAACGCATCATGGAACGCGAATACATTAATAATTACATGTTGAACCGTATCGGTGGTTTCTGTTTCGACATCATGATTGTGGCTGGCACCGCTGCCATCAGTTTCGATGAATTCGGCAAGTTTGTGTTGCCTTTCAGCATCATCTGTGCGCTTGGCGCCATCGTCACCTTTGTTTACGTGCTGTGGATCAGCAAGCATCTGTATCCCGATTACAAGTACGAAGGCTTCTTCTCGATGTTCGGCATGCTTACTGGTACCGCCTCGAATGGCATGATCCTATTGCGTGAGATCGACCCGAAGTTTGAGACTCCGGCGGCCAACAACCTGGTTTTGCAGGCTCTTGCCGCAGTGGTATTAGGCTTCCCAGTGCTGTTGCTGGTGGGCATAGCTCCTCAGAGCCTCCAGTCCACCTGGATAACCTTGGGGATTTTGGTCGTGTTCTGGGCGCTGCTAACGGTGTTTATGCTTAGGAAGAAGGTTTTTAAACGGAAAACGGAAAACCAATAAAAAAAGAGGGTGACTAAAAAGTAGTCATCCTCTTTTTTTTGTTTTTATAGTTTTTGTCAGAAAAAAATAGGGTTATCTTGTTAAAAAATAACGAGATAACCCTTGTTTGTATCGATTTATTT
>Ga0265301_10000730_pt1 | contig 45210 bp, 36 predicted proteins | sample AusTroGonzalo_MG_2_FD_193488 | JGI IMG/M metagenome (GOLD analysis project Ga0265301, IMG submission 193488) | Bovine rumen microbial communities from tropical cattle in Woodstock, Queensland, Australia - Gonzalo_04 | ecosystem: Host-associated > Mammals > Digestive system > Stomach > Rumen ...
CTTATCTTTGCAGCACCAAAACCAAAAACGTCAACCGAAAATGATGCCAAAAACCAAAATTCGTCTAACTTTGACTTTACTCCGGACTAACACTGACTCAACAAGGGTCTAACTTTGATACAACCTTGATACAACATTGACTCAACATTGACTTAGCATTGACTTAACTCTAACCTCAAAAATCAACCTTATTTATTAACCACCAAAAACCAAAACATCATGACAAAATTTAATGAAAACTGCGGCATCGCTATGCCGCCTGAAATGCCACAGGAACTGCCGGCTCTCATCAGCCTGCTCACCAAGAACGTGCCCTCTTACTACAAGCCCGCTGTGGCTGCCGCCGTGTTTCCCGCACTTGCGGCCCATCTTCACGGGGTGAAGTTCCGCTACTGGGACAATGTCGACCATGAGGCCACTTTCATGAACGTGCTCATCGGACGTCAGTCCGTCGGCAAGGGCTGCATCAAGAAGCCCATTGAGCTCATCATGGAGGACATCCGCCTGCGCGACCTCCCCAACCGCCAGCGTGAGGCGGAGTGGAAACAGATGAGCTTCGGCATGAAGATGCGTATCCCACGCCCGAACGACATCTGCATCCAGATGCTCGGCGACAACCTGACCGACGCCGCCTTCAACCAGCGCGTCATCGACGCCAACAACAACGGCCAACGCTACCTCTACACCCTCGTGGACGAGATTGACGCTTTGAAGAAGGTGACCTCGAAAAGAACGCCTGGCGAGGTGGGTCTGCTCATCCGCAAGGCCTTCGACAACGCGCCGATGGGACAGGAACGCGTGGGAAGCGACGCGGTGTGCGGCATCGCACCCCTGCGCTGGAACTTCAACGCCTCCACCACCCCCACCAACGCCAATAGGTTCCTTTCGTCTATGGTGAACGACGGCACCCTGAGCCGTCTGGACCTCTCGACCATCATCCGCGACGAGGAAGACCACACGGCTCCCGTCATGGGTCTCTACGACGAGGCCTTCGCCAACGAGTTGAAACCCTACATCGAACACCTGGAGGCCGCCAATGGGCTCATCGGTTGTGAGGAGTCGACCCAACTGGCTCTCGCCATGAGGGACGAGAACGAGGACCGGATCAGGCTTTATGAGTCGGAGGCCTACCGTGTGCTGAGCTACCGCGCCAACGTGATTGCCTGGCTGAAGGGGATGGTGCTGTATGTGTCCAACGGCTGCCGCTGGGACGAGACCTTCGCCGACTTCATCCGCTGGAGTCAGGAGTACGACCTCTGGTGCAAGATGCTCTACTTCGGCCAACAGCTGGAAAACGAACTGGACGAAGAGGTGGCGATGCAGCGCCAACGTGGTCCAAAGAACCTGCTCAACCTGCTCCCTGATGCCTTTACTCGTGAGCAATACCTCAATCTGAGGCTAAACCAAGGTAAAGGAGGTGACGGAGAGTCCACTCTGCGTAGCTGGATGCACAGGAAGTACATCGTCTTCAACGACAACACTGGAAGTTTCAGTAAGACAGACGAATACATCCGCAAGTTCAAGCTGGCAAGCTAAGTCTGTTGCAGTTTGTTGCAGTTGTTGCAGTAAAAATCATAGCGGGAGGAGTCGGATAGGCTCCTCCTTTTTTTGTCACTATGGTACCCTCTTATCATGGATTTAAACCATTTTGCAAGAAATGTTTGCATAAAAGAATGAATCTGTTTAGTTTTGCACACGGTATAATCTTGATTGTTGAATTATTGTCGTGTAATAGAAAGAAATAACACTATGTACAACAGAGAATACACCCCCGAGAGAATCTCGGAACTGAAGCCGAATGAGATATTTGTATTCGGTAGCAACTTGGCTGGCGCCCATGGCGGCGGAGCCGCTTGGATAGCTTATGAACGTTTTGGTGCCATCATGGGACAAGGCGTTGGACTGCAGGGACAGAGTTATGCCATTCCTACCATGCAGGGAGGGGTGGAGACCATCAAGCCCTATGTGGATGAGTTCATTGAATTTGCAAAGCAGCATCCAGAAATGAAGTTCTTGGTGACGAAGATAGGCTGTGGCATTGCTGGGTTCCGCGTTGAGGAAATTGCCCCACTATTTTATCATGCCATTGACTGCGAGAACATCATTCTGCCCAAGGAATTTGTAAATCAATGAACCCCACAATCATCATCCCCGACGTCCACGGCAGAGACTTCTGGCGTTGGGCTGTGGCTCATCGCAAGGAGGAGGATTCTGTCATTTTCTTGGGTGACTACCTCGACCCGTATGAGGATGAATGGATTTATTGGAGCGATGCCTACAAAGGGTTGCTTGACATCATTGAACTGAAGCGCACGAACCCTGATAAAGTGGTACTGCTTCTGGGTAACCACGACTTACATTATCTTTTCCCTATGATTCATGGAAGCCGCTATAATGAGTATCAGGCCGAGAAGATTCGAAAGACCTTTATGGACAATATGGATTGTTTCCAGATGGCTGCGGAGTGCGAGATAGATGGAAAGCGTTACCTCTTCACCCATGCAGGGGTCAATAAGGTTTGGGCTGAGAAACATGCCGACTTGTTTGGTCCAGTGGAGAAGATAACCGCTGAGACTTTCAACGACTTGATGTTCAAGGACGAGTTTGTTGAGGCCTTGGGCGACATCTCAAAGTTGCGCTGGGGGAGTGACCCTGCTGGCAGCATGGTTTGGGCCGACGTGGAAGAATTTGAGTGGCGCGAGGCGAGGCTCCCCAATGTGATACAGGTGTTTGGCCATACTTTGCAAGACAATGGTCCGCGAGTGATTGACCATTCAATCTATTGTTTGGATTGCCGGAGAGGTTTTGTACTCAATACGTTAGGAGAGATAGAGCCGATTTGAGGTATCTGTCATGTAAATAATATTTGGCAGAAAGAAATTGATGGATACGAAGCCACAGGCGGACATTCTCGCTATGGCAAGGTTTTTGATGAATATGATTATTGCGAATAACAATTTAACAAAGGAGGAATTATGAATACCAATTTCAATGCATCTCAACTGTGGGACACCATTAAGGACTATGCCAAGAAAGTCGGCAGAGTGGGCGCAAGACCCGTGTTGCTGCTGTATTTTGTCATGACTGACGAGAACACCTCTCGCTCGGTGAAGCTTACCATCGGCTCGGCCCTGGCTTACGTCGTGCTGCCTGTAAATCTGATTTCGTTGAAAAAACACCCCTTGACGGGATGGGTCGATGAGGCGGCTGCCATCGCCATGGTGGTAGACAAGGTCAAGAAACAAATCACACCTGAAATCGAGCGCAAGGCCGATGAGGTATTGGACAAGTGGTTCCCAGGGGACACACCGTTTGAGGTAGTAAAGTAATTACGCTTTCGTCAATGCCGCTGCGCCCAGAATGGCTGCATCGTTGTCGGGCAGTTCGGAGACGCGTATGTCAACGGAGCCTTTGAAGATGAAGCAGAGGTGATCCTCAAACGACCTGCGCAGCGGGTTGAGCAGCACGTCGCCGGCCTTAACGGGACCGCCCATCAGGAAAATGGCTTCGGGACCGCTGAACGTCACTGCATTGGCCATAGCGACGCCCAAGAGATACCCAGTCTTTTCAAACACTTCGATGGCTAAGGAGTCGCCATATTTGGCGGCATCGCCTACCATCTTGCTGGTGAGTTCCTCAGGGGCAATCTTCGAAAGAGCGCCACTATACGTCGGGGTGTGTGCCATCATCTCTAAAGCCGTGCGACGGATACCTGTGGCTGAGGTATAGGTCTCAAGGCAGCCTTTGTTGCCGCAGCCACATTGACGTCCTTCGGGTATCAGTATGGCATGACCCAGTTCGCCTGCGCCACCCGTCTTACCCAATACCAGTTTGCCGTCAACCACCACGCCACTGCCTACACCCGTTCCGAGGGTGAACATGATGAAGTGCTTCATACCCCTCGCACCGCCATAGATCAGCTCACCATAGGCTGCTGCGTTGGCATCGTTGGAGACCACCACGGGTACGTCGATATGCCCTTTAAAGAGTTCTTTTAAGTTGACGATGCCCTTGAAGTTAAGGTTGGAGGCGTTCTCGATGCAGCCTGTGTAGTAGTTGCCTACCGGTGCCGCAATGCCGATGCCGTCAATGGCGTCGACCTTGTTCTCCAGCATCAATAGCTTAATCTGGTCGTAGATGTCCGACACGTAGATGTCAGCGTCGTAATACTTGTTGGTCGGGAGGTTTCTCTTGGCAACGCAAACGCCGTCGTCGCGTACCAATCCGATGTCGGTGTTGGTGCCACCTACGTCGATGCCTATGGAATATGTGCTCATGGTATTGTCTTTTTGAGGTTAAGCCAGTTCAAACTGTTCGAGGAAACGGAGGTCATTCTCGAAGAAGAGACGCAGGTCGTTGATGCCGTATTTCAGCATGGCGATACGTTCGACACCCATACCGAAAGCAAAGCCCGTGTATTTCTCGGGATCGATGCCGCTGGCGATGAGGATGTTGGGGTCGCACATGCCGCAGCCCAGGATTTCAACCCAACCCGTGTGCTTGCAGATGTTGCAGCCCTTACCGCCACAGATGTTGCACGAGATGTCCATCTCGGCAGAGGTCTCGGTGAAGGGGAAGTAGGAGGGACGGAAACGCACCTTGGTGCCCTCTCCGAAGAACTCCTGCACAAAATGATACAGCGTCTGCTTGAGGTCGGCAAAAGAGACGTTCTCGTCGATATAAAGACCCTCAATCTGGTGGAAGATGCAGTGGGCACGGGCTGAGATAGCCTCGTTGCGGAACACACGTCCAGGGGCGATGATGCGGATGGGCGGCTGGTTCTTCTCCATCACGCGGACCTGCACACTCGAGGTATGGGTGCGCAGCAGTACATCAGATGCCTTGTTGACGTTGGGCTCCTTGTTGATGAAGAAGGTGTCCTGCATATCGCGTGCGGGATGGTCCAAGGGGAAGTTGAGGGCTGAGAACACGTGGTAGTCGTCCTCAATCTCGGGACCTTCGGCGATGGTGAAGCCGAGGTGCGAGAAAATCTCGTTGATGTCGCGACGCACGATGGAGAGTGGGTGACGGGCACCCTTCATCTCACCAGCAGGCATACTCATGTCAAAGCCGGCATCGTTGCTGTGTTGGCTTTCAAACTTTTGCAACTGTTCTTCCACTTTGTCTTGCACGACGTTTTTCAATTCGTTGAGCTTCATGCCCATTTCCTTGCGCAGCTCGGGGGCTACGGTCTTGAAGTCGGAAAACAGGGCGGGAATGACGCCTTTCTTGCTCAAATAGGTGATGCGGAAGTTCTCCAAGGCCTCTTTGCTGTCAGCCTGGAAGTCGCGCACCTGGCTTAGTATTTCTTCTACTTTTTCTTTCATGGGGTATGACGATTATTGACAGCAACTCTTGGTCTTAGCGTCGCTTTTTTTCTCGCTTTTATTCTCACAGGCTTTTGCAGAGCCTTTGTCGATGGTAACGGAAATGATGGTGACAGGCTCAACGGGGACATCCATGTTGCCGGTTCTTACAGCGGCGATTTTGTCGACCACTTCCAGACCTTCGATGACCTCACCAAACACGGTGTAGTCGCCATCCAGATGAGGTGAACCGCCTGTGGTTTGGTAGGCTTGACGCTGGCGAGCAGAGAAGACTTTGCCTGTGCGGCTCTCGTACATGTTGAGCCAGTTCTCGTCGAACTTCTTGCCCTGCACGATGTAGAACTGCGAGCCGCTTGAGGCCTTCTTGGGGTTGACTTGGTCGCCTTGACGGGCAGCGGCGAGGGCACCTTTCTTGTGGAAGTGATTGTCGCGAATCTCGGCAGGAATGGTGTAGCCCGGGTCGAGACGTCCGTCTTTGTTCTGTCCGCCTTGGATCATGAAATCCTTGATGACGCGGTGGAACGGCGAGCCGTTGTACCAGCCTTCGTTCACCAGCTTGATGAAGTTGTCGCGGTGCAGCGGGGTGTCGTTATACAGCTTGGCTTTGATGGTGCCCATGCTGGTATTGATGATGACGACGGTTTCTTTGTCGTTCGAGCAGCAGCTCGATGTGTTTTTCTGTTGTGCCGTGCAGGTCAGTCCTGCAAAGATAAGGGCGGCTAATAATAGTTTTTTCATATTTCTGATGATTTTAAGATTCAAGTATTATTTCTGGATGGCTTCGTTTCTCGCAATGATGCAAAGCGACATTACTCATTCCTCAACTATTGAATAGGTGATTTCGACTCTGAGGTTATCGGTTTCGGTTTCTGAGCCGTTGATGACGAGGCGGTTGGCGAGGTAGGCGCCGCCGTTGATGCCGAGACTCAGTCCGCAGTTGTCTTCTTTGCCCAAGAGCAGCTCTTGTATGTATTCCGAGATACGGAATTGGGCGGTGTGCTTGGTGTTGTTGTAGCTACCACCATAGTAGGCAGTGCCTTCCTGGTAGTCGGGGAGGATGGAGGTGGAGCCGGATGCGTTGAATTTCACTAAGCTCAGGGTATTGGGTTCGGTGAAGCAGGCCGTGTCTACGTCAGCACCAGTGATGATGAGTTTGGCTTCGTTGATGACGATGTGGCAGCCTTCGCTGAGGGTGTCGGTCCAGAGGGCGAGGGTGGGGAAGGTGATCTTGGTCTTCACGCCTCCCATGGTCTGCAGGTAGAGCTTCTGCTGTCCCAAGGCTGTGTCGCCGTCAAGCAGCTGGCTGACAAAGTCGGGTGCGCCTTGCGAGTAGTCATGGCTGAACTGGTTGAAATAGGTGTCAGCCGAGGTGATATAGTAGTCGTAACGTTGGGCTTTTTCGGGGGTGGCGGAGTTGTGGTAATAGAGCTGCATCACCGTATAAGTGTTGTTGGTCAGGTTGAAATAGCTGACGTTGCCATTACCCGCAGGAGGGTCGCATTTCAGGCAGAGTCCATGGAAGAAATGCTTAAAGATAGAGGGCTCCCGGTAGGCGGTGCTGTCGAGGTTGATGAGCATCTCGCCCAGGCTGTTGTTTAGCGGGATGCGGACAATAGCCTGGCTGATGGTGTCGCCACCCACGACGTTGGTTTTGGTGCGGGGATGGGGCTGAAACTGGAAGCCTTCGGCATAGTCGGTGCTCTCAAGTGCCACCTCGGTGTAGTTGTAGTAAGTGGTGTCGGCATTCAAGGTGTCAGCCAGCAGGTAGGCGTGTACGGTCTGCCAGCAGGTAGTGTCGCCGTAATATCCTGTGAGGTACAGTTGCAGCACAAGGGAGTCGACGACGGGGTTGGTGCCGAATTTTTGGCCTGCCGACGAGAAGCGCAGTTGGGTGCAGAACCCTGCTTGGGTAAGACCGAAGACGGGGTCGTTCATGCTGCCCAAGAGGGCATTGCTGACATTTTTGGAGCCGATGGAGTCAAGATAGGAGTGGCACACCAGCTCGAGGGCATCGGTGTGATAGATGCCGATGTAGTCGCTGTCCGATATCAGGCCGTTGCCGATGGTGTCGGGCGACTTCCGACAGGCAGCTGTGGCTAATGCCAGGAGGGCAATCATTAACGCGGTTCCGATGTGGACGGTTGAATGACGTGTTTTCATAAGTAGGTGTTATTTTTTGTCCTGCAGGAATCTGTCGTAGAATTGGTTGTAGGCTTGGGCGTAGTTCTCGTCGCCTTGGTAGGGGAGGACGGGTTTCTTGCAGGTTTTTAGATAGGCTTCAATTTCGGGATGGATATGCTCGCTGCCAATGATGAGTCCGTCGGCATAGTCGATGGCGGCCTTGGTGAGGGTGAGGTAGTTGGCTTCCTTGAAGGGCTTGAGGTCTTTGGCACCCACTCCCGGTACCTTCATCTTCTTCTCGAATCCGGGTCGGAACGGCTCATCAAAGGCGTCGTCATAAATGGAATAGACAATTTTCGAATCGCTGAACAAGGGGTTGTCTTTCGTCGAGGTGGCACGTTTCAGGTAGAGCGGCATCAGGGCCGAAATCCATCCGTTGCAGTGGATGACGTCGGGCGACCAGTTGAGCTTCTTCACCGTCTCGATGACACCGCGCGAGAAGAACACGCAACGGTAGTCGTTGTCCTCGCAGAAAACACCGTTTTCGTCGCGCATCTGGAACTTCTTTTTCGTGAAGAAATCATCGTTGTCGATGAAATAAATCTGCATCCTTGCCTTCTGTATGGAGGCCACTTTGATAATCAAGGGGTGGTCGGTGTCGTTGATGATGAGATTCATTCCCGAGAGGCGGATTACTTCGTGCAGTTGGTTGCGGCGCTCATTGATGGTGCCGTAACGGGGCATGAAGATACGCACTTCCTTACCGCTTTCTTGTGTGGCTTGGGGCAGGTGGCGGCCTATGAGGCTCATCTGTGTTTCAGGCAGATAGGGGGTGATTTCCTGATGGACGAAAAGTACTCTTGTCATGTCGTGTTTTCTTTCAGTTTGAAAGAGCAAAGTTACGGAAAATTTCCGAAACAGCAAGAAAAAAGTTTTTTAGTGGTCGAAATGCCAAAGTTTTATACCTTTGCCGAATCAAATCAGACAGCCGCTATGGAATACGAACACTTTGAGAATCAGGAGCACGAATGGGAATCGAACCTTAAGGTTACCGAAGGAGTTGACGGTCCGATTCAGGTCAACCCGAATGCTTTGGAGCGCATGAGACGCAACCAACAGCAGCTGATGCCGCTTGAATGGTACGTTGAAGGCATCCTCAATGGCGATCGCGTGGCACTCAGCAAAGCCATTACACTGGTGGAAAGTGCCCTTCCCAAGCATCAGGATTTGGCCCAACAGATTATTGCCGCCTGTCTGCCCCATGCTGGAAAAGCCTTGCGATTGGGTATTACAGGTGTCCCAGGTGCAGGAAAGAGTACCTTCATTGAGGCACTTGGTGTGCATCTTTGCGACAAGGGACAGAAACTTGCTGTGCTGGCCATCGACCCTTCCAGCCAGCGTTCGAAAGGCAGCATTTTGGGCGACAAGACCCGCATGGAGACCCTTTCGGTACATCCTAACGCATACATCCGTCCTTCGGCTTCAGCCGGTACGCTTGGCGGTGTGTCTCGCAAAACAAGAGAGACCATCATCCTTTGCGAGGCCGCAGGCTACGACACCATCTTTGTGGAGACGGTGGGTGTGGGCCAGTCGGAAGTGGCGGTGCATTCCATGGTTGACTTTTTCCTCTTGATATTGATAAGTGGTGCTGGCGATGAGCTGCAGGGCATCAAGCGTGGCATCATGGAGATGGCTGACGGCATTGCTGTGAACAAGGCCGACGGCGACAACGTGATACGGGCCAACCGTGCCGCTGCCGAGTGCCGCAACGCTTTGCATCTTTTTCCCCTGCCCGAATCGGGACAGGAGACCAAGGTGATGACTTGTTCTGCCCAGACGGGATTCAATATCGACGAAGTGTGGCAGATGGTAGCCGACCACGTTCAGGCCATCCGCGACAACGGCTACCTGCAACGGAAACGTGCCCAGCAGGACGTGCAGATGATGTACGACTCGATGGACAATGCTCTGAAGTACGACTTCTACCAAAACCAGCTGGTTGCCGACCTGCTGCCCCTTATCGAAAGCGATGTGCGCAACCAACGTATGAGCGCCTACATCGGTGCACAGAAGTTGCTGGATGCGTATTTCAATATGCTGAAAGGTTGAATTACTTCACCTGGAACCTCACACCCAAATAAGCCCGGATACCGGATATCGGTCCCCATACCATCGAGGCGTCGAAGTCCTCGCTGGCTGGGTTTTCGGCTGAGATGATGGGATAGTTCTGCTTGTAGTTGGTGAGGTTTTCGCCACCTACATAAAGTTCCCAGCATTTGCCCAACTTCTTGGTGACCTGTGCGTTCATGATGACATAGAAAGGTGAGCGCTCAATGTTCTGGTGGTTGGCTACGGCGGTGGCGTTGCCGCTTAAGTCAGGTACGCGGCTGTCGCCATTGAACTGGGTCGTGAAGTCGAACTGCCAAGTGCCAGGCGCGTATGACATCGTGACCAGTCCCTTGTAACGGTTGACGAAGGGCTTCTCGCGTAAGGTGTCGTTGATGGTCATCTTCACGTCGTTGTAGCGGAAGGCCAGGGTCAGGTCGAAGTCCTTGAAGATTTCGCAGTTGGCCTCGATTTGGGCGCTGTTGGAGTAGGATTTTCCGTCGAGGTTATAGATGCGGATTTCGTGGGCATCAGCGTCGCGGTCCATCACAATCTGGTTGACGAAGTCGGTACGATAGAAGTCGGCTTGTATGGTCAGCTCGCGCCAGCCGATGTCGATACCTTTGGTCAGGTTGATGCCGTAGTTCCAGGCGTCTTCCATCTTGGGTGTATCCAAGAAGCGGATGATTCTTGCTGAAGCCAGCATGGTGGAGTTCTCGGCCAGCACGTTGGGCGAGCGGTAGCCCTTGCCTGCTGAGAGGCGTAATGCAAACTCGTCATGGGTCTTGAAACGCACGTGCAGACGGGGTGTGTAGAGCATCTTCTGGTAATAACTGTTGTAGTCGGCACGGAAACCGGCGATGATGCTCCAGTGGTGCTCGTCGTTGAAGACGTATTCGCCAAACAAGCCCGGCACATGCTCGATGCGTTGGAAAGTGCTGTCGTTCAGCTTCTCGTTGTACTTGTCGTATGAATAGCTGGCTCCCACAGAGTATTTGTGGTGGTCGTTGACGATATAGGAGTCAAACAGGGCGTTAGCGTAATAGGAAATCTGGCTGGCATCGTAATCGGTCCTACGGAAATAGTACGATTCCAAATTGTGGTAGATGAATTGTTGTTGGATGCCTAGACTGGTGTCGTCGCGGTCGAACATAAAGCCTGTCTTCGAGAAGGCTTCGTAGCGATGGGTGTTGATGAGGAAATAAGAATGGGTGGGTTCAAGATTGACGATATTTTGATAAGGACGGAAGCCCATCGTGCCGCCGTAACGGATTTCTGAAAGTGCCTTGATGCCCCACATTCCTTCGAACCAGCGGTTGTTGTTGTAGTTGTAACGCAAGAAAATGTTGCCCTGCGTCACCATCGGGTCGTCCATGAAGCCGTCGTCGTTGCCGTCCATCTGCATGAAGTTATGGTTGGCGTGACCGAGGATCATCATATTTCCGTTTTTGCCTACCTTCCAGCGGGTATTGAAGTTGAACTCCGTCATCGTCATCGTGCTGCCGTAGAGGTTGAGGAAGAGTTTCTCGCTCTCGGTAGGTTCGGGTTTCTTATAGTCGACGTTGATCTGTCCACTGATGGACTCATAACCGTTGCGGACCGAAGAGGTTCCTTTGGAGATTTGGATACCGTTCATCCAAGTGCCTGGCACGTAGGTCAGGCCAAAGGCTGAAGCCAGACCCCTGAAATTGGGCATGTTCTCCGCCATCATTTGGGTATAGAGGCCACTCAGGCCTAATAATTCGATTTGTCTTGCACCCGTGACGGCGTCGCTGTAGGAGACATCCACTGAGGCGTTGCCCTCAAAACTCTCGGCCAGACTGCAGCAGGCAGCGCGGCGCAAGCCCTCGGAGGTGATTTCCTGCACGGCAATGGGCTTGATGGTGGAGATGGTGTTGGCTTTTTTGCGTGCGGCAATCTCCACAGCATTCAGCATGTGTGTCGAGTGGAACACATGGTCATAATGGGCGGGTTCAGCCATGTGGTGAACGGTGTCGTTCTCGTAGCTGACGCAGCTGAACACGAGGCAGCATACGGTCTCGTGCAGCGGTATCTTGTAATGTCCGTTGGCATCGGTGACGGTACCTTCATTGACGATTTTCCAATAGACGTTGACTCCTGGCAGCGGAGTCTTTTCGCCTTTTTCGTTTTGTTCGTAAACGGTGCCTTCAATGAATCCCTGCGCAAAGGCAGTGGTGGCGAAGGCCATTAATAATAAGGTTATAAGGGCTATTTTGTTGTTTTTCATGCCGCAAAAGTACGGAAAATAATTACAGGTCAGAAAGTCTCGGCAAATTTTACAAGAAACGTTCCCCAAAGGAAGTGATCTGTTTAATAAACTTCGTTTTCGCAATAAATCAGCGTTACAATGGCTGCAATGATGTTGGCGATAAGAAGCAGATAGCTAACCGAGTTGGTAATGGAATAAACTGTGAAACATAGGATGATGGAAATCGATACTATTATGATAGCCAACAGCCATTTGTAGAAGTCGTCGGAAATAAAAAGAAACACAAGCACTAACAAAGGGCCGATTAGTAAAATCGGGAAAACGGTCAGTACTACAAGCAATATAAGGACAAGCAATAAACCAAAAACAGTGGAGACGTTGCCTTTTCTCTCTTTTTCAACACCTTCTGGCAGTTTGGAAGTGAATTCAGGCGAAGCCTTTTGCATAGCCTTTGTCATGATGTTGTTGTCGAGGAAGACAAAAATCAAGGGGTCAATCTTATTACGGGCAGCTTTTTTGCTGAAGATGGAATCGGTTTCAACGGCAACGGCCTTACCGTCTTCAAACTGTATTGTGGCCAATGTAGTTTTTTTCTTGATGCCTTTAGTTTGAACTTGCATGGGAAACACGGCGTTGAAGCAGTTCTTGTCTGTCTTGGTAGGTTTCTCGGGGACGATTTGAAGGGCTGCGGCGTATTTTTCCTCTATATATTCTAAATCATATCCAATGATATGCTTTTTGAAAGTCGTTGAGTTAAAATGTGCTGGTTCGTCAATATCAATGGATCTGATTTTATAATAGTTCGGAAGTATCGTATTGTTCACCCAGCCGCGTGTGCCGTCAGAGGTTTGCACCATCACCATATCTCGCTTTGCGGAGGAAGAGGCTAATAAGTGCAAAGAATCCCCCTTTGCGATTTTACCAATCACATCGCCCTTGACGCCCATCAGGTCGGTCTTCCCTAAAGCGGTGCAAGTCCATGCTTCATCATCGACAGCTTCAATGACCTCGCCATGCATACGAACGGCAGTATAGACCAAGAGGCCCCAACAGATAGCGGCTATGATAATAGAAATCAAGAGTTTTTTGTCCATGACATTCATTTTTTGAAGGTGGCCAGAATGATGCTGATATTGTCAAAACCGCCATTCTCACAGGCTTTTTGATAAATTTCTGTGGCGGGGTCGTCAGAATCGGTGAGAATCTGTTCGATAATGGCATCGTCCACCAAATCAGAAATGCCGTCTGAACAAACAAGGAGGATGTCGTCATTAATGAAGCTATCGGTGACCTCCTCTACGACGAGATGTCCCAAACTACCGCCACCCACGCAATTGAACAGTAGCTTGCTATCGTCAGGGTTTCCTGAAAGTCCACGCTCAGTCTGGTCTTGTGTGAGTTGACGCAAATAAGGGTTACGATAGCGATAAGTACGACTGTCGCCGGCATTAAGCAAATAGGCTTTCCCTGCAAACCACACTATTCCCGTTAGAGTACATCCCATAGGGCGCATTTGGTTCTCCTGTAAAGCCATATTATTGAGTTCGTTACTGAGTAGCTCCACCTGTTCGCGCAACTGGTCTTCAATCTTATCAGGGGTAAAGATTTTCTGTTGGAAGCAGTTGATGAGGTGTTGAAGCAGCATCTCGCTGGCCCGCTCGCCATGTTCGTGTCCTCCCATACCGTCGGAAACCAGGAGGTGAAACACGCTTTCCTCGTCCAGTTCGACAGGGAGGCTAAGCTTGTTGTCACGAAGCAATATGCCACCGACGGAAACCATATCCTCGTTGTTGTCGCGGACAGGGCCTTTGTCGCATAACGCCGTTATTTCAAGTTTAGTCATTGTATGCTGAAGTTTGTGGTGGCTATTTTCAGTTGGTCACCAATATGGAGGTCATACCAGGTGTTGGGGACCAGCCTTTGCCCGTTGAGGAAAGTGCCGTTGTGGCTATTGAGGTCCATTACCTGCCATTGTCCGTTCTGTTGTTGGAATTGTCCGTGACAGCCTGAAATGTATTGTTGGGTATTAAACTCGGCATAGATACCTTGCGTGCGTCCAAATATGCCAGCTTTCAGTGGCAAGTTCCAACCATTACCCACCAAGACAGACGGTTTAGACGTGGCTTGAGCTGATGTCCTAATAAAAAACTCTTTGCCACTTACCAGGTCGGCACCGCAGGCTGGGCAGGTATTGCCTTGCTTGGGTTTTCCGCACTCAGGACAAAAACGTAGCTCTTTCCCGCATTGGTCGCAGAAGTAGCTGTCGTCATCAATGGTTTCTTTACAAAATGGACATTTCATCGCATAATCTCCTCTAATTTGATTTTGATGATATCGTCGGCAATGATGGTCTTTCGTTGTTCCTTGTTTAGGTCATTGGCAAATAAAGTACGACGGTCGCGGTTCTTCATGGCTTTTTCCAATGTGTTCTGAACCGTTCGGGCGTTGCCAAAATTAGCGGTACGGGCGGCATAGGCTCTTGCCATGAGGTGTTTTACGGAAAGAAGCGCCTCGTCGGATATGATGGGGTGTTTGGGATGATGTTGGGCCATACTCATAAAGATATGGAACAAATCATCGGCATTATAGTCCTCGAAGGTGATGGTCTCATTAAACCGTGAGCTCAACCCAGAGTTTTGGTCTAGAAAATAATTCATTTCTCGGGTATAGCCAGCAGCGATACACACGAACTTACCTTTGTAGTTCAACAAAAGCGGGGTCAGCGTGTTGATAGCCTCTTGGCCATAGGTGTCGTTTTCGTTGGTGCAAAGCGAATAGGCTTCGTCGATGAAAAGGATACAGCCGTTGCGCACAGCCCTCATCACTACTTCATTGGTTTTTTCGGCTGTTCCTCCTTGATAGACGGATACCATGTCTTTACGACTCACCTCGATGACCTCAGGACGACGAATTACCCCAAGCGAATAGAGAATCTTGCCCATCAGTCGGGCCACAGTGGTCTTGCCCGTGCCAGGATTGCCGAGAAAGAGGTAATGGCTGACATTGATTTCAGGCTTGCGGTTTTCCTCTTGTGCGTCCCGTTGTTCATTGATAATGGAGGCGGCAAGGTCGGTGAGGCTTTCTTTCACGCTTTCCAAACCAACCATTTGGTCCAACTCCATCATGATTTCCTGAAGGTCGATTACTTTTTCTGTCTCTCCACCAGTGATGTCCTCGTAGGTTAGGATATTTTTGTTTCGTTCGCGTTCCTCATTACTCATGTCGCGTAGGCGAATACGTTGATTCTCAATAGCGTTGTTAAGGAAATTACCCACCTCTCCTGCATTACCAAAGTCCTCTGAACGATAGTTGTACATTTTCTCGAACTCGATGTGAATCATCTGTTCAGCCTTGTCGTCCAAGCGATAGCTTTCTACACCATTCTTTTTACCTTCCTTTTTCATCATTATGCGGAAGATTTGTTCCAACTCTTTGGCGTTGTAGTCTTCAAATTCGATTTTCTTGTTGAATCTCCGGTCGAGGCCTGTGTTCATTCTGAGGAAGTCGCTCATTTCTTTGCGATAGCCTGCGATGATGCAGATAAACTCACCCTTGTGGTCGCTCAGCAGTTTGATCAATTTTTCAATGGCGGCTTTGCCAAACGAGTCATCATTGAGGCCATAAGCCTCATCAATGAATAAAACTCCGCCCATGGCTTCATCTACTTTTTCCTGCACATTGCGCTCCGTACCGCCCACAATGTCAGCAATCAAATCGCGGCCTGATACTTCCACCAACTGTCCTTTAGGGAGAACCCCCAAGGCGCTAAGGATATCAGCAAAAATGCGGGCAATAGTGGTTTTTCCTGTGCCTGGATTGCCAGTAAATACATAGTGATTCTCTATTCTAACAGTGCTGCCATTGCGTTTCGCCTCGTTGATGTTGTCGATGATCTTGTGGATTTCTTCTTTCACGTTTTGCAGTCCGATGAAATCGTCCAGCTCTTTCCATATTTCGGTTTCGGTGCGGGGGACAAATATGTTGCCTCGTACATCCTGTTCATCAACTTCTTTGGCACCTCGTTTCACAGCATTGATGGCTAACTCGTCGGCTTTCTTTTCAGAGAGGTGCCCGTTGGAATTAATGCCATCGCCGTTACGGATCATCCAGATAAAATGAGCTTTGAGTTTTTTGACAGCCTCGTCAGTAATACCCAGTTGATAGTTTTCGCGCAACAACTTGACACAGATTTGTGCCAGACCTTCTTCGTCGAAGGGCTTTAGGTCGAAACGGAACTCGAATAATGCACCAATGTCGGGGTTGTAATCAAGGAACTCCTCCAATTCGCGACGTAAGCCAGTCATAATGATAACGGGCATTTTGGTATCGCGTTTGCGCATCCGTGCAAATACTCGGTCAAGGTCGTTCACATCGATAGCTTTGCCGTCGGGCAATAGTTTTTGCACATTGGTGAGCAGTAAGACACCACCCGTGCAGTTGTTCAGGTTCTCATCAAACTTGTCCATCCATAGGTTGAAGTCGGCAGCATCGACACATTCAGGCTTGGACTTGGTGATGATGCCAGCTTGCAGTAATAGGTCGACAATACGTTTGGCGAGGTAATTCTTGCCTGTGCCGGCATCCCCGAGAATGATACAGTCCATCTCCATGCGCACGTTGCTTCCCATGCTTTGGAACCGTTTGAATACATCAAGCCGGTCTTGGAACTTCTGCAATTCGTCTTTCAGGTTATCTTTTGACACAAAGCCGTCGAACTGCTTGCCAACTTCAGTTTGTATGACTTTACCACAGTGTTTGCAAAACTTTGCATTGTCGCGGTTCTGGGTATTACATTGGGTGCATGTTTTCATTCTCTGATGATTCCTCTCTGTTTAGGTTTGACAAAAGGAGTGTTTCCGTCAACAGACTCTATCTCAAAGTCTTCCTCCATGGTGATAGTATCATTAGTGAATAGGGTTGAAGCAGAGCGTTTCACCTGTCGGTTAAAATGAGTCATCCGGCTCGATTTTGGCAGCATCGAGCTGCAAGCTACAAGAACCCATACAACTAGAATATAAACGATGACCATTTTCCAACGGTTTTTGATGTCGGTTTTCCAAGAGTCGTATGTGTTCTGGTCTAATCCTTGGTTGACGGAATGGAAGTATGGTTCGTTGCTAAAGGCAAAAATGAGCGGGTCTATAGTGAGTTCCGTGAAGCCTGGGTTCATAAGTGACTTGGCTTTCATAGAGAATTTGCTTCTATGGAGAATAGTCATGATGGTGAAAGTAAGAATCACCGCGAAGACCACAAAAGCATAAATCCAAAGAAGATACTGACCAAGGAATTTGATGAGCACCACGATGAGGGCGGATGCAACAGCTCCGATAATAATCGAAATTAAACAGCCACCATCGCCATCGAAGAAAATGAAATATGAAACAACAGCAAACAGGGCACCGAGACTATAGTACACCCACTTGTTTTCGATAGCATTCATGTCGAGGACGGGGTTGTCCAAAGCGTTGAGGATAATGCTAACAAGCAACAGCACGGCAGGAATCACCGCAAGAATGGTGGTAAGCAATTTCTGAATAGTGCTGACGGTGTATAGTGTCCTGATTTTTGTTTTGGCGTTGGAAGTAATGTCCTTGGCCTCTTGCCGAGCGGTACTGAAACGGTCGTACACGCGGTCTTGTGGATCGCAGTGGCCTATAGCTTTGACGTATTGCTCAAGCAAGGTCATATAGCGCTTCTTGTTGAATCTCTTGTCAGAGAGTTCTTTAGGGTTTTCATGGTTCATCACAGCAAGCCAACCACGGATGCCTTTGTCACCTGAGTGAGCATCTTTTAGTTTCTTTTGTGGCGCGTTGTAGAAGTCGTCCATGGTGAGCAGTACGGTATCGGTGCGGTCAAGGCGATAGGCGGGCTTCACGTTGTATCCACAAATGGTCTGCATCATGCGCACCTGATATCGGTATTCGTCGTCTTTCGGACCGAGTGCGTCCTTTTCTTTGCCGCTCTCTATGACTATTTTGAAAGTATTCAACAGGCCCGTTAGCTTTTTATCGGAAGTGCGCTTGTTCTTCTCGTTGAGGAACCATGCGAAATAGTTTTGGTCGCTATCAACCTCAAAACTTTTGGCAATCATCCAGGCTACCAAGGGGCTATGGACGAGTTTGGCGTCGTCGGCATCCCAACCTTTGACCATTGCGCTGTAGTCACGTCCGTATTTTGTATGGTATAGATAGTATACGTTGTTGAGCAGACGGCCGATTCCCTTGTCGTACATTGCATAGTCAAGGTCACCAGCCTTGACGGGAAGATGCAAATTTAGGTCATACAACGGATTGAGGGTATGTATGATTTGCAGACAGCCCAACTCACGGGTTTTGCGAGTGTTCATCACAATCTCTTTGATCTGTACCTGCACTTCAGGGAATGGTTTCATCCATTCGGAAAGCAAGTCAGTATAGATACAACGTTGTGCGAAGTCAAAGTCTTGCACCATAAATTCGGCCAATTCTTCGATACTATGGGCGGTTTGCTTACGCTCAGCATTGTAGACTATTTTCAAGGATTTGCGAATCTGTACGTTTTCGCCGTGTTTTTTGGCCAAAAGTTGTTCAAACCCCCAACGGTTTTCAGGTTCAGTCACAAGTAGGCCTTGAGTGATGGTGCGGAGTGGCTCAGGCATTTCATTTGGCACTTCAATGCCATCATGCACCTTCTGCATAGCCATTGTAGTCTCTTTCATCCGGAAAGCCGACTCACCCATCCAAAGGCTAAGGATAGACATTCCCAACGAATAAAAGTCGGCTGCAGGGGTTAATTCACAGAGCGTTTTGCCTAAATCGATGGTACGATACGTCTCAGGTGCTGCATAGATTGGGGTTCTGCTTTGTGTTGTTGTCACTATGCCGTTTTCAAGCATTTCAGCAATGCCAAAGTCGCACAGCACACAACTGAAAAAGGGTTTATCTTGAATGAGGAGTATATTTGCAGGTTTCACATCTTTGTGAATGAAGCCGGCCTTGTGGCACTGGTCGAGCGCGAAGGCGATGTTCATAGCGATTTGAAGGATGGCTTCAGCATTGCCTTTCAAATCCTTGCGACTACTTGCCGGCCCCAATGGATAATAATCCATTATTTCATATTCGCGTTTCTCTCCATCAAAGGTGCCGATGCCGTAATCATATACTTTAACTACCCCTCCTTTGCCATTGTTTAGGCTTTTCACCAAGGGTAGGATTTTTTTGTTGTAGTGAAAACCGGGATGATAGACCTTCAGAACTTTGTTGTCAGACTGTAAATAAAGGGTGCCTTCTGAGCCTTTTGCGATAACCATTCCCAAAGAAGTCATAGCGTTTTGAGCAATGTTTGTGTTTTGTGAGGCTTCAGGTGTTTGCGGGGCAGTAGCCGTTCCTTGTGGAGCAGTGGCGGTTCCTTGCGGAGCAGTGGCAGTTCCTTGTGGAGCAGTAGCCGTCCCCTGAGGAATTTCGTCTTCGTTAATTCGTTTCTTTGCTTCGTTCAAAAGGTCTGATAAATTGGGCATAACGATGCTATTCGATGTTGTATGTGGTATAGTTTTCGGTGTATTCTTCGGTCACCGTTATCTTTTTGTAGATCCATCGTCCGCCAAACTCTTTTACGCAACATTCGCTGGGGTGATTATGATGGACGTGACAACGATTACACACCCAACCCGTGGGGACCCTCTGCACGATTTTGCGCGTTACTTTTCGAGTGGCTTCAACAGCGACTTTGACAGCAGAAAAATAGTTGAACTCCTCTTGAGGAGTGGAACCACTTGGAGGCATCATCGATTCAAGAGTGGCATTAATGTCGTCAACGAGTTGATTGTATTCTTTTTCGATTTCTTCAAGGTTGTCATCCTCAGCAGTCTGTTGCGTTTGGGCTTCCTCCTTATTGGTGCCGAAGAGGTTCATCATGAAACGTTCCGCCTCAGTGAGAATAGGGGCGTCATGTGTGGTTTTTCCTGATTTCAGGCGCTCTATTTTCTCTTCCAATTCTGCAGCTTTGTCCATCATGGCTGCAGCTTTTTGTACCTTAGGGTCTTGCTTGACTTTTTCAATAGTGCGAAGGGCGGCACGGGTTAGAGGTTCATTGCACTTACGGCAGAACGGACGCACATTGATTGTGCCACATTTTGGGCATTTCACACCGTTAGAAGGCATTCCACATTCTTCGCAGACAGTCTCGTGGGGATCCATCGATGCTCCACAGAAGGTGCAATAGTCCACTAATTTATGGCCGCAGTATGGACAGTATAAGTTGTTTTTTCCCACTTGTCTATGACAATGTGGACATTCCAACATATCGGAAGGTTGGTTCTGCTGCCTCTGTTTTTTGCGTTGCTGTGTCTGTTGTTCCGTCTTGACGTTGGCCTGTATCTGGCTGTTCGTTTGCGAAGAATTCATGCTTTCAAGGTTTTAGCTGATGGAACTTGTTGAAGGCAGGAAGCCTTTGCTCACACCGATGCGGATACCATCGGCCATCAATCGCATGATGGTCTCGTCATCAAAGCCAAAGGCTTTCTTTCCCATATCAACAAGCAGGTCCAGTTCCTCTTTTTTGAACTTGTAGTCAGTTACCATAATATTGACGAGATAAGAGAAAAGGTCGTTGCGGCTTTGTGGCATTAGTTCCATCAGTCTTTGAAGGCTGTTGTTGAAGATGTCGTTGCAATTCTCTGATGTGATTTGCTGAAGGATGTCTAATGGGAACATATAGAATTCTGACATGTGATTCAAGATGTTCTCCAATTCATCATGGGTCATTTCGCCATCAGCGTGAGCCATGATGAGTCCCGCTGAACCAACAAACCATAGAAGGTTCTGGCCGATTTCATTGCTGTTCATCCTAGCGATGGCCTCTACCACCACTTCCATACCTTCATTCAATTCTTTCTCGGTCTTGGCGTTGGCAAAGAGGTTGAGAGCCTCTATGCGGATGGGACTGACAGGATGTGAGGCATTGTTGATGCTTAGACCTTGACCCGAAATAAAGTGCTGCATGGACTCGCGGTTTTCTTCGATGAAAGCTGAAATATCAACATCCATCTTATCGAGCTTCAAGCCCGATTTGAGTTTGAATTCAGAGGAAATACAGGCGTTGATATCTTCAGTGGCCAAATAGCCATACCGGTCGGCAAGCAGTTCGCTCAGCTGCATCCAAAAGAAATACTTGTAGCGTAGCGGCACGGGCATAATGGGGAATCCGTACTCGTCACATTGGGGAAACAGGAAGCCTATTATTTTTGACAAGACAAGGTTTTCGTCCAACAAATGACCTAATTCATGACCGACTACTGAGCATAGTTCGGCATCGGTCATAGTCTCAATCATGGCAGAGTTTACCTTGACTATATAAGGACTGTCCGGATTCTTTGGCTGATAGGTGTAAGCGCAAGCGTTGAGACTTGAATTGCTTGTCACATAAAAGTCGACGGGATGCTCGAAATTCAGTTTTTCTTTCACACCATAGAAAAGATTATAAAGGTGTGGTGTTACCTTTTGGCTTACCCTAAAGCTGTGACCTTCCATTTGGGCGCGTAGTTGTTGGTCGTCTATCTTGTCGAGACCAAGAAAGCGCATGATGGCCCAAACAGTATCGCCCTGCAAGGCGTCCCATAGTTGTTTGGTGACTTGCTGGTATTTCGGGATTTCAGGAATATGTGTATTAGCCTTGTTGTTTTGTTGCAGACGGGCTTTGTATTCTGATGGTTTCATTTTTTACAAGTAATTGATAGTTATTAGTGAGGGTTAGGACCATGCATCATAGCGCCCGTCGTCATCGGGACCGTCATCGAGTATGATGTTGTCGAGCTTGGCACCAAGGGCGGTTATCACCTGCTTGAGGTCGTTAAGACTATTAAAACTCATAGGATGGTATTTAGCGTCTTCAAGGGTAAGTAACATGTCGCCCGCGATGGGACCCGGATAGAGCTTGCAGCCAACGGGATTCATGGGCAGGTCTTTCATCAGGCCCATATTATCGACCCAAGCGGTGATATGGTCAGAAGTGTAACCTATTTGGTTACTGATGTCGTAAAGGGGTTGTGTACGAATGGCATCCAAGCGGTTGGCACCTACAAACTCAGGCAGTTCATTCCAACCTTCTTCCACATTAAACTCTATGATGTCAGCGGTTCCGTCTGTTTTCACGATGCCAATCAGTTGGTATTCGCCATCATCATCGGAGTTGCCGCTCTCTTCATCTTCTTCATCCTCGTCAGGAGGTAAGGCTTCGTATTCAGGAATGTAGTATCTCTCTATTTCTGCGGCATAGTCTGTTAGGTCACCATCGTGATACGATTCCACCACTAGCTTCAGTAAATCATTGCAACCGCAACGCAACGACATGATGGCACAGTATCCCAACAATTCTTCACTAACTTCGTATGGGTTGTCTTCATTGGAAATCATATATGCCAACAATTTGTATGCATCGCCGCTATCGCGTTTGACTCCTTCGATGCCCCAGTTCCAAGCCTTGGTGTTATCCTCCTCAAAGCCATAATTGCCATAGTAGTAGGCATCTCCTAAGAAATAGGGTGCTATCTGACTGCCTAGTTTAGAGCTGGCTTCAAGAGCTTCCTTTATTTCGGCTGTAACCTGTTTCTGTTTTTTCTTATCATAGTTATCGTAATTGTCCATGAGGAAGGCGGCTTTGTATAGATAGCAGGCGGGGTCGCCTTGGGTGCAGCCCAAGTCAAGCATGTTTTCATAAATCAACTTGGTCGCTTCGGTGCTGTCATTGCTGTAAAGCATACAATAGCTGCCGTAAGCCTCATTGTAACCCATATTGATGGCTTTCATGTAATAATGGTCGGCATTCTCCCTGTCTCCGAGTTTTTCGTATGCGTCACCGAGTAGTTCGTAATATATCGGGTTGACCTCAGAGATGTCATCGCTTTCATTACCATCGAGCCATTCCTTGATGAATTCGACAAGTTTTTGTGGATTGGATTCAGTATGGTCGTCACCGAAAATTACACTACGTCCTAGGGCTCTAGCGGCTAAAACGCTTCCTTTATCTGCAGCTTCTTTTGACATTCGCCTAGCTTCCTCACGATCGACCAATCCATAGTGTCCGTCAAGCATGATGACACTTTGGGTTTGGAGTGCATCTGGAAGACCTGCTTTTTCAGCGGCCTTTAAGTATTCGTCGGCTTCTTTCACAGAATTTTCATCAGGGCGGACGATGTAGAGATAACGTCCGTATGTATATTGAGATAGGGCATAGCCCTTTTCGGCATAACGTTTGAGCAAGTCAACCTGTTTGTCTGACAAGAGATATAAGCGTGTGAAAGTGTTGGGAATCATCAAGAAGAGCCTTTGTGCCATTGCATCCATGTGGGCGGGAATAAACAAATTGTCAAAAGCCTCGCTGATTTTATGTTCCATCAGGGCCTGCTTGCCGAGGGCTGTGAGACGTTCTATCTCTACCTTGAAATCCTCGTCTGTCATCTCGCTTTCCGACTGGGCTCCCTGTTTCATGGGAGGGTCATTTTCAGAGCTTTGTCCGTCAGTGATAACCGTATCGTCACCCGTAAAATTTCTGAAGTCGTCATATATGCTATTCATCAATATTTCGAGGGCTTTGTCGCCATCGTAGCCGAACTTTTCGGCAACAAGCTTGATGTAGTTTTTCTCGTTTTCGTCAATTTTTCCGTCAACCATCATCATCAAGGTGAGGTTCTTGAGGAAAGTCACTTTCTGGTCCTCGGTTTCGGGTATCTCGTATAGGAGTTTCCCTTCTGCCAGACTTTTCTCGCCGAGATTCAAACATTCTTGAAATTCGCCTTTGGTCAAGCCGAAATCAATGGCGATTTTACTAAATAGATTTATTTCATCATCAGATAAATTACCATCGATGTTTGCGAGAGTATAGAGATTAATCACATGTGCCATCTTGGCGTTCTTGTCGGTGTTTGTCATGGTATATAGGATTTATTCATAATGTTACATGTACTCGATGTATTTTGATTGGCAAAGAAACGAAATAAAAAGACAATACGCAAGGTTTCATCCCAAAAAATGCATGTTTTTCAGCAAATTATTCAAAAAAACCTCAACCTTCAGTCTTGTTGATAACAGTGGCTTAAAAGAGGTCAGGACGGTTGGTGATGATGCCGTCAATGTTTTCAGGGACCTGGCTTGGTTTGTTAATGGTCCATACCTTGACTTCCTTTCCTAATTCATGTATACGACGAATGAAGCGGCGTGACGCAAAGCCATAGTATATATTGAACGAAGATACGAAATCGTATTTCTCCTCAGAGAAAGAGGTGAAAGTGCCGTCAAAAAGAAGGTTTCCCTTTAAACTGAACAACAGTTTCTCAATCCGTAACTGTGGGTCAATCTGGTGGAGCTTCACCAATACGTCATCGTTGAACGACTGAAACACCACTTGTTCTTGCATTCCATATTGTTTCACGAGGCTGTCGGCCAAAGCCTCAATGCCAACATATTCATCTTTTTTCTTCTTGATTTCTATCAGCATTCTGCAACGGTCTTTGCACAACTCAAGTGTTTGCTCAAGAGTAGGTAGGGTCTCGTTGGATGGATTCCCTTCTTTGTCGAGAAGGCGAAGCTGCTGGATTTCATCTAAGGTCATATTGGCAATCTTCCCCTTGCCGTTAGTGGTGCGGTTAACACTGCGGTCGTGGCATACCACGATGTGGCCATCAGCAGTGAGGTGGAGGTCAATTTCTATCATGTCGGCTCCAGCGGCAATGCCTTTCTCGATACACGAAAGGCTGTTCTCCATGCCAAGACTGGCGCCCCCGCGATGGGCAACGATAACAGGACGATGATGGGAAAAGTTGTTCATAACATCTTTATTGCAGGAATATGCACTGATGGCCAAAAAACAGGCAAAGATAAGGGTTAGTTGGGAATTAGAGAACGACATTTTTCAGATTTATTTATAAACGCAAGTTGAACATCTTGTTGAGTGTGACTTTTACGACTTCTTCAAACCATTTGAAACTGCCCGATGATTTGCTCGCCGCCATTAAAGAATCGACCGCGACTTCGTCTACTACTTCTTCGTGGATTAATGTGTAAATCAAAGCATTTCCAAACTTGTGGGTAAACAAGTCAGAGAGGCGTTCGCCACCTGGATTGTAGCCAAGGATTTCGTCTTTGTATTTATCGATGCCAGGAAAAGGCAGGTTGACGATATCTTTGGTCAGGAAGGCATTGACTTGTTGGGGGAAATAGTTTTTGGCGGTGCCCAAAATCTTACCAATCAAGGTGATAATAGACTCCTGTGTTTCGTCATAGCGTATATTGGCATTTTGTTCAAATTCATCCAATACTTGTTGCGAAGGTATTTGCTTCATTACGCTTTCCAAGAGGTCAAGGGAAGTGTAGATGTAGCCTGAGTCGCTGACAAGTTCAGAGATGTTGTTGAGCAGATGAACGAGTAGTTCTTTGTCACGGTTTTCAATGGCTTGGTTGATGAGTTGGCGGAAGCCCATAACACTTTGTCCTGAGGGATCGCGTTCGTCACCGTTACGAGCGCAATACACCATAGCATACCAGGTCATTACGTTGCGCTTGTAGAGTTGTTTTGAGTTGGCTTTATGGCTGTTATGTCCCTTAAACCAGCCTCTGCAGCGGAGCGTCCAATCGACACACCATTCTTCGAGCATATCGGCTACCTCTTGGGGCAATGTGGGCATTTTTAGTCCAAGTTGGTACAGCACATAGATGAACGACATCTGCGAGTAGTCAAACCAGGGACTATTGTTGATGCAGTCTCCGCGTAAAGTTTGGATGACTGGTTGCACATTGGCATAGTCAGTTACACCAGCGATGATGAGGATGCGCTCGAGGGTCAGGTAGGATAAGCTGTCGCCAGTGTGGTATGCAGAGATGATTTTAGGAATGTATTTTCTGAACTCTTCGTTAGTTGGTGCATCTGGCTTACCTTGTTTCGAAGAAAGATAGGCAAAAGGTGCGACAGCGGCAAGATCGTTGCGACACCATTCACCATTATGGCTTTCTTTTGGTACAACATCGTCTTCCCAGAAGGTCTGGTATTCAATAACGTTGTTGACATAGTCCGATTGAAAAAGGAACTGACGACGCATCACGATTTGGATAAAAGGCATCAACAGGCGGATGAGGGTGAAATTGCCAGTCAAGTGCTTGGCAACTTGGGTGATGTCGCCGAAAATCTTGCTGATTTCAGTTCGATCGCTATTGTTATCGCCCTCCAGCACCTTGTCGATGATGAGCAGCACATTGATGCGTGTACCTGCTTCAAGGAAGGTCATCACCCGTTTTCTGCGCTTCGATTTGGCCAAACCTACCAATGGCGTGGTGTTGATGTAGTCGTACATTCGCCTCACTATTTGCCTTGTGATGTTCTCGCGGAGTGGGGTGTAACTGTTGGTATGCGTCTTATTGGAGGCATAATAAATCATCAGGCAGGCATTGTCGCGGATTTCCATCATCGGGTCATCCATGATGGTAAACAACATCTCGTAGGGGTCAGTTTGGTAGAGGCTTTCGTTGTGGAAGTCAGTAAACAACACACCATTGATAAGGGTTCCCGTAGCTAATCTTTTACGGTTCATCAGAGGTGTGATGGAAGTGGAAAGCTCCTTGTATTTCTGAATGGTCTCATCGTCAGCTTTGTTTTTCTCTATGACCTTCCATACTCGGTTGTATTCGTCCACTTTGCTCCGCTGGTCTTCGCTGATGTGGGTGAACAGGGTTTTCATCAATGGAAAGAGTTGGTTCTCATAGTTTTCTGAGACGAGTGTGTTCATCAGGTCGCTGACAAGGGTGAGCATTTCGAAGTTGTCGCTGTAATCACCAGCAAGGTCGATAATGGTTTGAGGGTTCCCGGTTCGCAGGTAATCCATAATTAGCACATTACGGAGCGTACACATAAAGACCTCATTGAGGGCTGCGGTTTGCATTGTTTGGGCAATACGCTCGGCAGTGATGGGTTGTTGTATGGTTTTGCCCTCTGTCTCCTTTCTGAAAAACACCAAAGCGAGCATATATTCAAGAAAACGTTCGTAGATGAACTGTATCTTTTCTTCCTTAATAAGGCGAAGGATGGGACGTTCAGGCTTATTGAGCAGTTCCTCAAAAGCTATGGTGGTGCCTTTGTCGTTGTATACAAGGTTGGCTACTTTGTGGAGAGGCGACTGTGGCACGAAACGAGCCTTTTTCAGGTCTTCCAATAGCAACGAATCTTGCGCTTTGCCGTTCACATAGTCATTTAGCATCACTTCTGCCATTTCATATAGAATCTGAATTTGGCGGTTGCCTGCATAGGAATGACAGATGTCGTCAGTCATTTTTTCAAACAAGGCCACGGAGGTGTAGTTCTTATTTTCAGTCGGTAATTCTTTCCCGAGATAGTTGGTGCAGACAATTTTCAGAATCAAAGGGTTCTTGATGCGGATGACGTTCTTTCTATCCAACTGGGCAAAAGGCGTCTCCATTTGGTAAAGTTCGTGATAAATGCCGTAGGCACGCTCGGTTTCCTCGTCGGTGAAGCTACGTACGGCAATTTCTTCTTCGCCAAGTTGACAAAACAAACTCATATCTTGATGTTTTTGTTCAGGCCGAAGTTCGTTCTGCCAAGTGTAGCTTCTGCATGTGAAGACGACCCGCACGGCAGTCAGTTCATGCATACCGAAAAGGGCATAAATGTCTTTGTAAAGCGCCAAAGGACTACTGTCTCCCAAAGGTGTTCCCGGGTAGGTGAGCACTTCGTTCAGTGCATCGAAAATGATGATGATTTGTTGGCCTGCTTCAATGGCTTTTTCGTTGAGCACCAATAAGAACTGTTGCAGGTTCTTTTTGTATGACAGCCCAAAGATTTCGCGCAGTTTCAGGTTCAGGTTACCTGTGGCGAATTCGCTGCTGGCAAAAGTAAGTACACCATCTTCAGAATGCAAAAGTTGTTCCGTCCAATGGCAGAGTTGGGTTGTTTTGCCTTGTCCGGCTTCACCAGGCAGAGGAAGAAAGCGGCTGTCTGACGAGCGGAAACCAGCAAAGGTTTTGGAAAGTTGTTCGCGTTCCACGAAAAGTTCCTGGTTATATTTTTTCTCGGAATACATGTGCCGCATATATTCCGAGGAATAGTCGCGCATTTGTTCCCTAAGTTCTTCCCAGTTGGCTTCCTTGGCGATGTCGAATGATGGCACAAGTTGCTGCACCCATTTGTCGAACTCAGGATTCAATTTGTCGGAGATGATGGTGATGGCGTGTTCGTCAGAAGAGATGAAGGCCACGTCCTCGTCCTTCAGCGATTGAAACACGTATATGTAGCCATTCTCGTTGGCGTGTACGATGGGATATAAATCTGCTTTTGGTGAACCTTCGTAGAGAATATAAAAATGACCCTCTTCTGCTTTCTCCCTGTAGCTTCCTAAAGGAACCAGCACCTCAGTCATTTCTTCCAATCTGGGTTCCAGTTCGGTCAGCACATTTTTGTAGATGCTTTCGGCTAAGGTGGTACTGTGTCCTTTGTATTCGTTGCGGATTTGCACGATGCTGGCCTCTTTTTTGCCACCAAGTAATAGGTTGCGTTTTTTGTTGCTTAAGGAAGAGATGGCTTGTGTTAGTGGCTCATTGGGGATAAGCTCACGAGCTGCTTGAGCTGTGCGTGGTAGAAGGTCGTTAGCCCAATCGCCAAACGATAGGGGACGCTTTGTGTCAATTTTATTCACCACAAAAACAACATGGGCATTGGCTGACTCGGCCTTATAATGTTCACGGATGAGCCCCAAGAGAAGTATAGAGAGATATTGGGTGGAAATCTCAAAAAAGTCGAGGGCATAATTCATGGCTTTTGAATAATTGCCCGCGGCTTTCTGGACTTCGTATTGCTCTAAAGGATGCGCTAAGGTGAAAGGAAGATTCTCGTAATGCATTGCAACAAGATTTTTATGGCAACAAAGATAGTAACTTTCTGTTAAATATGGGTATAATTGATCCATCTCCAAGAAATTTTTCTAATTTTGCCTTTCATTAGAAACGATTACTGCCATGTTGGTCAACAATACTGCATGCCTTTGCGGCTACTTTTCCGCCAAACAATCCGTCAACTCGGATATGCTTCGGGGATGGGAAAAAGAATCATGTTCCGATACCGACCTTGAGGAACTTTCAAACTACTATCTGCCTGAATTTGCAACGTTCATGACGAAGGATATGGTGCGTTATAACCTACCCCTTGGCAAACCCTGTGCTCTTCGTTTTTCAGAGAATGAGGTTGCTAGTTTTATGCTCAATAGCCTTCATCTGTGGTGTGCTCCTTTCGATTTGGTGCTTTTTGCTATCGAAATCAAGTTTGAGAGCATAGATTTTAACTTGATGACGCGCTGCTTGAATGCGCTTCGCAACTGTGGACGATATAACGAGCTTCAAGCGGACTTTGCCCAAACGGGGCTGCAACCCGTCGTTGACCTTTACAACAAACTCACACAAAATAACCTTACTCTAACGGGAAACCTTTGCCAATTGATTCAACCTGGCAACAAGTTCAAATTGTATCAGGCCATCTCTCTTACCGAACCCTTGCTGGACGATAATGTCGATTATTTGTTGTTTGATGCGGGGACGCTTGCCAAACACATACCCAATTCACTGGGAATGAATAGCAAAGACTATTATGAAAACATCATGACTGACCGAAGTATCTCTGTTTTCAACGGATGGAAAGGGTTGGCACTGTTAGACACATTCACGATGCTTTCCATTGATACGCCCGAATGGGTGGTCAACAATTGGAACGAGGATTATTTCGGCAAAATATATGTCTATCAGCTTTTCCGAAAGGTGTTTCTTTACAATATCAACCTCTGTTACCGTAAGCGTAGTGTTGATGTCGAGCTTCTTGAACAACAGCTCGACCGTTTTGAGCAGGACTATAGCTTCAGCACCATTTCTTACAATTTCCTTCCTGACCTCATCAACAACGCCTTGGAGAAAAGCTTTGCCACTCAACAAGACAACGAGCAACTTTACCACATGATTAGCAAGGAAATGGGTAAGCGGGAACAACGTGCCGAGGAAAAGACCAATAAATTCCTCACTTTTTTGACCTGTCTGACCATCTTCTCCGCCATTTACGATTTCTCAAGCCTTGTCAACGAGTCTTTCGACTACAGCCAATGGTTCCGAGACACCACAATGGGCTTCCGTGCCGTCAGCACCATGCTACTAATCATCGTTGCAGCGGCATATCTTGTGGTTATTTTGAAGTATCGGAAGAAAAAGTAAACGTGTAGTTATTCTTACTTCGAACTCATCATATTCAGTTCATCCAGGTTCCGGTTTACTTCTTCGCGCACGTGCTCTTCTGCTTCAGTGAAGGGACCTTCACCCATTTTTTCGAGTACATACTCGTATGCTTTTATCAGTTCAGGACCTTCTTTTCCGTCGGCTTCCATCTCTTTGGCGTCGTTGAAGGCAATCATCCATTCTTTTAGTGCCATAGTGTCTCGGATTTTATTGTTTTCTTGCTGCAAAAGTAGGAAAAACCCTCATTGAAGGAGAAAAAAATCGGCAAAACTTATTCTTTTGGATGCAAATGAAAGAATAATGTCTATCTTTGCGCAAAATCTATAAAACTGAGAAAAAATGTGTGGAATTGTAGCTTATATCGGCCCACAGGATGCCTATCCCATTCTCATTGAGGGATTGAAACGCCTGGAATATCGTGGTTACGACAGCGCGGGCGTAGCCTTGTTGAACCAAAAGAACGAACTGAACGTCTATAAGGCGAAAGGTAAAGTGTCTGACTTGGAGGAATTTGCCTCGACGAAGGACATCAGTGGCCATATCGGCATCGCCCATACTCGCTGGGCCACCCACGGTGAGCCGAATACGGTGAATGCCCACCCGCATCGCTCTCAGTCAGGTAACATCGCTCTGATTCACAACGGCATTATTGAGAACTACATGAGCCTGCGCAAGGAGTTGGAGAAACGTGGCTTCACTTTCCAGTCGTCGACCGACACCGAGGTGCTGACCAACCTCATCGAGGATGTGCAGCAGAGCGAGCATGTCGACCTGTTTGAGGCTGTCCGCATCGCCCTCAACCATGTGGTAGGCGCTTATGCTATCGTAATTTTGGAGAAGGGTCATCCTGACCAACTTATTGCAGCCCGCAAGGGCAGCCCGATGGTAATCGGCATCGGCCAAGGAGAGTATTTCATCGCCTCTGATGCCACGCCTATCGTGGGCCGCACCCAGAAGGTGGTGTATCTTGAAGACGAACAAGTAGTGAAAATCAAGTTGGGCGAGGAGTTGCATATCAAGACCATTCAGGACGTGGAAGCTATCCCTTACGTCCAGGAGCTGAAGATGAACCTTGACAGCATCGAGAAGGCCGGTTTCGACCACTTTATGATGAAGGAAATTTACGAGCAACCCACCATTGTGCTCGACACCATGCGTGGCCGTTTGCATCCTGAGGCGAACACGGTTCGTTTGGGTGGCATCGTCAATTATGAGAAACAGTTGCTCTATGCCGACAACATCATCTTTGTAGCTTGCGGCACCTCGTGGCACGCCTGCTTAGTGGGAAGCTACCTCATTGAGAATATGGCCAAGATTCCCGTCAAAGTGGAGTATGCCTCCGAGTTCCGCTACCGCAATCCCGTGGTCACGCCTCACGATGTGGTGATTGCCGTTTCGCAGTCGGGTGAGACTGCCGACACTTTGGCCGCCATCCAGTTAGCCAAGGAGAAAGGCGCTGTCGTGCTGGGCATCTGCAACGTGATTGGCTCATCCATCTCGCGCGCCACCGACGCAGGTATCTATACCCATGCTGGTCCGGAAATCGGTGTGGCATCCACCAAGGCCTTCACCTCACAAGTCACTGTAATGGTGATGCTTGCTTTGCGTCTTGCCGAGCTGAAAGGCTCGATGAAGGACGAGGAACGCGCTGCCTTTATCCAAGAACTCAGCAGCATCCCTGAGAAGATGCAGTGGACCCTCGACCATAGCGGTCACGTGAAAGACATTGCCGCGAAATACAAGGACGTGCGCAATATGCTTTATCTGGGCCGTCTGCAGAATTATCCTGTGGCCCTCGAAGGTGCCCTGAAGTTGAAGGAGATCTCCTACATCCATGCTGAAGGTTATCCTGCAGCAGAGATGAAACACGGTCCCATCGCCTTGATTGACAAGGATATGCCTGTGGTGTTCATTGCTACCAACCATAGCACCTACGAGAAGGTCATCAGCAATATCCAAGAGGTGAAAGCCCGTAATGGCAAAATCATTGCCATCATCAGCGAGAAGGATGTGATTGCCCGCAAGATGGCGGATTATGTCATTGAGATACCCGAGACGGAGTGCCTCTACTCGCCGCTGTTGGCCACCATCCCGCTGCAAATCCTGGCCTATCACATCGCCGTGATGCGTGGCTGCAATGTCGACCAACCGCGTAATCTGGCCAAATCAGTTACTGTCGAATAAACCTTAAAATCTAAAATACTAAATCTCTAAATCCAACGTAATGGACCAAAGAATTGCCATGAATCCCAATCGTCTGGTGCAGTACCTTCAGAAGCCTGCATCAGAGTTCACTCGCGCTGATATCATTCGTTATTGCGAGGAAAACCAAATTGAATTCATCAACTTCCACTATTGTGGCTGGGATGGAAAACTGAAGACCCTGAACTTCGTGATTCACAATGCCGAACACCTGGAGAACATCCTGTCGGCCGGTGAGCGCGTTGATGGTTCAAGTCTGTTCCCATTCATCGAGGCAGGAAAAAGCGACCTGTATGTAGTGCCGAAGTATCGCACCGCTTTCCTCAATCCCTTCTCGGAGGTGCCGGCAGTGGACATCCTCTGCTCATTCTACAACCGCGATGGCGAACCGTTTGAGAGCTCACCCGAGTACATCCTGCACAAGGCGCATGAAGTGTTCAAGAAAACCACTGGCCTTTGCATGGAGACCATGGGCGAGTTGGAATACTACATCATTGCCGATGACGAACAGATTTACGAAGTGCCCGACCAAAGAGGATATCACGAGAGCGCTCCGTTCAACAAGTTCACCGAATACCGTGTTGAGGCTATGCGCCTTATCGCCCAAGCTGGTGGCTTGATTAAGTATGGCCACTCGGAGGTGGGTAACTTCACCTACGACGGCAAGATTTACGAGCAGAACGAAATCGAGTTCCTGCCCACCAACATCGAGGATGCTGCTGACCAGCTTGTGGTGGCCAAGTGGATCATGCGTCAGCTGGCTTATCAGTATGGTGTCACTCTGACCTTCGCCCCCAAGATTACTGTGGGTAAGGCTGGTTCGGGTATGCACGTCCACTGCAAGTTCACCAAGGATGGCAAGAGCGTGATGGTGAAGAACGGCGAACTGACCGACTATGCCAAGAAAGCCATTGCCGGCTACATGGTGGCTGGTACCTCGCTGCCTGCATTTGGTAATCCCAATCCGCTGTCGTTCCTGCGCTTGGTGCCTCACCAGGAGGCTCCCACTTCGCTCTGCTGGTCCTACTCGAACCGCAGCGCTTTGGTGCGTGTGCCGCTCGGCTGGATCAACAACGGCAAGGATATGGCCGCCAACGCCAACCCGCTTGAGAAGAAGTCGAACAAGGACTTCAGCGAGAAGCAGACCTTCGAATGGCGTGCTTCCGACGGTTGCGCAGATATGTATCTGTTAATGGCTGCCCTTTGCGCCGCTGCCCGTCACGGATTCGAGATGCCCAACGCTCTTGAGATTGCCGAGAAGACCTACGTCGGCCTTGGTGTCAACATCCACGACGACAAACACAAGGAACTGCAAGAGAGCCTCGAGCAACTGCCCGACAGCTGCGTGGCCGCCGCCAAGGAATTGGCTAAAGACCGCGAGATTTACACCGCAAAGGGTGTGTTCTCCGACAGCATCGTCGACTATATGATCAAGTTCCTCTCCGATTTCAAGGATGCCAACTTGCGCTCCGAATTGGGTAGCGACACGAAGAAAATCCTGAAACTGGTGAACGAGAACATTCACGTGGGATAATTAACCATTTTTGCGGACGTATGTGACGTGTCCCTACAAACGAAAAAGGCCATGATAAAGGACAGATTCAATTTGAAAAACCTCCTTTATTGTGGCCTTTTCCTTTGGTTTGTCATCAATCTGCTTCAAGGTCTTTTCACCGAGATTCATGCTGACGAGGCTTATTACGCTCTTTTTGGCGAGCACCTCGCCTGGGGTTATTTCGACCATCCTCCTATGGTGGCTTTGATGACCTATTTAAGCAGTTTGCTCTTCTCTGGCGCTTTGGGCGTCAGGTTCTTTACGGTTGTTGCCTCGTGCCTTACCTTATTAATACTATGGAAGATAGCTACGGCTGATGATGGTGCTGGAGGTTCATGCCTGCTTTTTTTCACTTTGGCTTGTTCCATTGTGATATTCAACCTATACGGTTTTGTCACTACGCCCGATGCCAGTTTGCTGTTGTTCTCTGCTTTATTCCTATTAATATATCAGCGTTATTTGGAAGAGAAGACTTGGTCTCAAGCTCTTCTGATGGGTCTGCTGATGGCCTGTATGGTTTATAGCAAGTATCACGCCTTTTTGCTGTTGGGTCTCATCGTGCTCTCCAACCTCCGTTTGCTGAAGGATGGCAAGTTTTGGGTGGCCTGCCTCGTTGCGCTTGTCTTGTTGATGCCGCATATCCTGTGGCAAATCCATGCCGATTTCCCAAGTTTGAAATACCACCTTTCGCAGCGCAGCGAGCCTTTCCGCTGGAGTTATTTCTTGGAATATCTTCCTAATCAGCTGCTGGTGTTCAACCCCTTCACTTTTGGGGCAGTAGTCTATGTACTCTGGGCATCAAAGCCGCAACACGTGTTTGAGCGTGGATTGCATTTTATTCTTATTGGTTTCTTCCTCTTCTTCTGGCTGATGACCTTCAGGGGTCATGTGGAGCCGCATTGGACAGCGGTCTGTTTCATACCTGCTGTGGTATTGGTCTACCGAAAGGCTTTAGTCGACGAGAAACTATGGAAATATATCCGCCGTTTCGTCCTGCCTTCACTGCTATTGGTGGCCTTCGTGCGTGTCGCGTTGCTTACTCCTCTATCCGCCTCGTTCGGTTTCTATGGCAAAGCGTCTCGCTATCGGGCGATTGAGTCGGTGGCGGGCGAAAGGCCTGTGGTGTTTCAGGGTTCGTTCCAGCATCCCGCCTTGTATCATTACTTCACGGGAAAGGAGAGTTCAACCTTACGTTGGTATTACGACCGCGCCACGCAGTACGATTTGTGGCAGTTCGACAAAGCTTGGCTGGGTCAACCGGTGTTTGTTTATGGCTCGGCCTCTGGGCAATCTTTCCAAGTGGGCGATGAGTCATTCGAAGGCACCTTGACCGACAATTTTCAAACTGCCAACCGATTGGAGTTGCAGTTTATCCTTTCCCATCCGGAGCAAACTCCCGTCGTTCACCCTGGCGACACGCTCCGTTTTGATTTCTCCATCCATAATCCATGCGGACAGACTATCGAGTTTCAGCCGGAAATGATATTAAAGCTGCTGTTGGTCGATGATAACGAGGTGCGTTACGGATCATATAAGCCCATCGAAGCACTAAAACCCGATGAAGTTCATCAAGGACGTTTCTCGGTGGTTTTGGGTCCTGAAACACGGTTGGGAGATAACCGCTTGCTGCTGTGTATTGGCGACCGTTATGCCCTGTGTGGAACCTTACGTGATGCGGTGGAGGTAAGGATAGAAAAACCTTAGTCTTTTTCCAATCCCAAAAGGATATTGCGTTGGCGGATGACTTCCTTGGCGTGTTCAGGCGAGTTAAGCTGGCGCTGGCGGATGACCAGAGTGGTGTCGTAGTTCTCCACTTCATACAGGGCGGGTTCGAGCCGGTCCATATAGCCGTCCATCATGAAGGCGTAATTAATACCATTTAGGGTTTTGATTTTCTCAAACAGCGTATTGTAGTGGACGGGCAGGATTTCGTTGCGGATGATGAAAAGGTAATCGAGGCGGGGTTGAAACTTAAGCATCGACTTCTTGTCGTACGAAACGGCCAGCAATCCATAGGAGGGTGAGTTCTCTTCGCCACTGCAATGGTAATAAGGATAAATGCCCTTGCCGTGAATCAGGTCGTCCTGCCTCACGAGCTTGATGGAAAGTTTCTCGTTAAGCAGCCATACCAGTTTGTAATCAGCTAAGGCCGAATTGATTCCGATGACTCGGATGTCGTCGAAATCGGGAGGGGCGAGGAAATTTTTCTCTTTGTTTGCCATGCGGCAAAGATACTTAATTTGTGAGAATCTGGAGTGTTTTTTCCGCTGCGATTTGTTCAGCGCGTTTCAGCGAATAGTCGCTGCACTCACCATAGCCTTTGTTGTCGATGAATATCTGCACGTGAAACACCTTGCGGTGGTCTTCCATCGATTCATCCAACAGCCTGAATTCCAATGTTTGACGTTGCTTCTGGGTGATTTGCAGGAGCTTGCTCTTGAAGTTGACCTCAGTTTGCTGAAGCTGTTCCAGGTCGATGTGGACACGGAGGATGTGGTCGATGATGGTGCGTTGGGCAAAGTCGAAACCCTTATCGAGATAAATGGCACCCATAAGGGCTTCAAAGGCGTTGCCACCCAATGAGCGGAAGCTGCCGTCGGCAAACTTCTGGATGGGCTGGTATTTGATGTATTCATCCAAGCCCAGTTTTTTTGCCAACTTGTTGAGCGAGACACGGCTGACGATACGTGAGCGCATCTCGGTGAGGAAACCTTCCGGTTGGGTGGGGTAGGTGTGGAAAAGGAAGTCGCCTACGACAAGTTCAAGTACGGCGTCGCCCAGATATTCAAGCCGCTCGTTACTCAGATGATAGTTGCCGACGGTTTCCTCCGATTTCGACCTGTGAGTGAAGGCCAGATGATACAAAGCAATGTTCTTCGGTCGATAGCCGAGGATATTATAGATGTAGTCGGAGAGGGTTTTGTCTTCGGGAGAGAGATGTGAAAACAGGGCCATCTTATTCTTCAAACTTTTTGAATATCAGCGTGGCGTTTTGTCCGCCAAAGCCGAAAGAATTGGAGAGGCCGTAATGGATATCGCGCTTGCGGGCTTTGTTGAAGGTGAAATCGAGGCGATTGTCGATTTGCGGGTCATCTTCAAAGTGATTGATGGTGGGCGGGATGATGCCGTTTTTCAGGGCTAACACGCAAGCGATAGCCTCAACCGCACCGGCACCGCCCAACAGGTGGCCGGTCATCGATTTGGTGGAATTGATGCTGATGTTGTAGGCGTGTTCACCAAACACCTCTTTAATGGCGATAGGCTCAGCTAAGTCGCCAGCCGGGGTCGAGGTGCCGTGGGTGTTGATGTGTTCGATGGCTTTGGGCTCGATTTCGGCATCTTTCAGGGCGCGTTGCATACTGAGAATGCCGCCCTTGCCTTCGGGATGCGGGGCCGTGATGTGATAGGCATCAGCTGAGGCGCCGCCACCCACGATTTCGGCATAAATCTTAGCTCCACGGGCTTTGGCGTGTTCGTATTCTTCCAACACGAGGCTGCCAGCACCTTCACCCATGACGAAGCCGTCGCGATGAAGGTCGAACGGGCGCGAAGCGGTCATATAATCGTCGTTGCGCGTCGAGAGGGCGTGCATCGAGTTGAAACCTCCGATGCCGCTTTCGCCAATGGCAGCACCTGCGCCACCCGCAATGATGACTTTGCTCTTGCCATAGCGGATGTAATTAAACGCCTCTATGATGGCGTGTGCCGATGAGGCGCAGGCCGATACGGTGGCAAAGTTGGGGCCACGGAAGCCGTATTTGATGGAGATGACGCCAGCAGGCATATTGGCGATGAACTTGGTGATAAGGAAGGGGCTGAAACGCGGTGTGCCGTCACCATTTTGGAAGAACTCCTTCAGTTCATTGAAGAAATGATTGACACCACCGATGCCCGACGTCAGAAGCACACCCACATCATCGAAGTCGGTGTTTTCTGGCGTGATGCCCGAGTCAGCAATGGATTCGTCAGCAGCCACGATGTCGAACTGGGCAAACAAGTCGTATTTGCGAGCAGTCTTTTTATCAAAGAAATCGTCGGGGTTGTAGCCCTTCACCTCGCAGGCAAAATGCGTCTTGTATAAAGCAGAATCGAAACGGGTAATCTCACCTGCTCCGTTTTTACCGCTCACCAATCCTTCCCAGAAATCCTTGACGGTGTTTCCGATAGGGGTGATGGCACCGAGACCTGTGATGACAACTCGTTTCGATTCCATTGAGGTTTAGTAATTTTCTTGTTGAGATTGATTAGGCTTCGCGCATCTTTTCGATGAGACGGACAACATCACCCACAGTCTGGATGCTTTCCTGTTGGTCATCCGGGATGGAGAGGTTGAAGTTCTTCTCAAATTCCATCATCAGCTCGACGGTGTCCAGTGAATCGGCACCGAGGTCGTTGGTGAAGCTGGCTTCCATAGTGACTTCTGAAGGATCAACACCGAGCTTTTCGGCGATGATAGGTTTAATTTCATTCAAAATTTCTGACATAATGCTCTAATTTTAAGTGAATAAAGTTTAATACTCGTTTTCAATTTGGCTGCAAAATTACAACTTTTTTTGATTGGTTGAACTTTTTTCCGTTTTTTCGGTTATTGTTTCACAAACTTGCTGAGCAGCATTCGCCCATCAAGCGTCTGTGTTTTCAGCAGATACATGCCTTGAGTCAGGTTGTCGAGATTCAACTCGAAATCAGGCTGCATGGGACTACTATTTGCCACCACACGACCCAACAGGTCGACAATTTGGCAACTGATGACGGTCTCGTTCGCGTGGATTCGTATACGGTCTTTGGCGGGATTGGGATACACCTCTATAGAATAGGCATTCGACAAATCCAGTACATGGGTCAAGTCGTCACAGAAGGTCCAGTTTTCGGCAAGGCTGTTGTCGGAGTCGAGGTTTTTCAACTCAAGGTAGGGGCCGTTGCCGTCAGGCTCGGTGGGCCAAGGTTCGCTGTCGTAGTAATGCACCTCGTCGATGATGTTGCCCCAGGCGTCGGCCAACACGAGGTTTTCCGACTTGTTGGAGAGTTTGCGGGTGTATTGCCCAAAAGGAATCATCTGGTAACGGTCGATGAAGGCCAAGGAGTCGGAGCAGAGCATCAAGGCTTCATGCGGAGCGATGTTCGACCCGTTCGGGAAACGATAGGTGATACCCAGTTCGCGGAAATAGACCCCTGTGAGGTCAACCTCATTATCGCCGTTGTTGGTGATTTCGATAAACTCGAATTCTTCGCCATCAATGCCCCAATAGTCCATCGGGTGATAGTGGATTTTAGAGATGACCAAAGGCGGTAGGTCAACATCATCGCAGTTGGAAGTGGAGCCCATGTTTTGGTTCAGCCAATTGGTGCGCTGTTGGAGCCAGGTTTTCATGTTGTTCACATACGTGGTGTGCTGGTTCATCTGGTTCCAGCGTTGGTTGTCACGAGCAACGGCTTCAGAAATCAGCTCATCGATTTCGTCGATGCGCGAGCAGACGCGGTCATAGTTCAAAGGCTGTCCAGGCTCGGTCAGTTCAAACCAACGTTTGGCGAGATAGCAGCGAAAGAGTCCAGTATCGAAAAGGTCTTTCCAGAATTTAGGGCCGTTGTTATCGGAGTTGTTGAATTGCCACACATCATATTTGCTTCGGTTGCCGAAGGCATCATAACCAAAGGCGAGGTTGTAGTCCCACACGGGGCCTGCCCTCAGTTTGCCGCACCGATCCTTGTGGAAGAATGTGCTGAAGGAATACACATCGACATTGGAGCTGTATTCGGCTATCATGATGAAATCAACAAAAGAAGCCACGTCAATGACGGCAGGAATACCTGCATTAATAGCGGTATTGTGTTGGTTGGAGACGGAGGCAAGGTCGTTGAACACGCCGTGGATATAGTTTTTCTGGGTGTTGGTCACTTCAGCAGGCTTTGGATAATGCATGATGAAGTCGGTGTTGCTGCCCCAGCCTCCCCAGCCGCCACCATAGCCTTGCATCGTCCAAGCCACAGGGTCACCTCCCGTGGTCTTGTCGGCCTTGACAATATAGCCGCCCGTCACTTCAGGGTATTGGTTACAGGTCTGGTCCATCTTCTCGATGTTGACACGACCCTTGTCGGGCTTGATTTTCTCCATAAAGACATAGAGACCTTTGTAGTCGCCGTTGATGACCACTTCGCAATACTGGCGGCGCGAGGCATACTGTCCGATGGCTTCTGAGAGTTCGTATGCCAGGAAATCGCGCATCCCTGTTTGGTCGTAAGCCAATGAGTTGAGAATCCAGTCGTTCTCTTCAGGCATATTGAAGATACTGACATTGTTGTTGGTGACGTTGTCATCCTGCAAGGTTTCTATGGCGTATGGCTTCTTGTTGGAATAGGTCTGCGAGCTGCTGCCGCGCCGTTCAATACCCATACGACCGTCATAGTTCAGAAACTCGGGGTTGTCGATGTCGCTCATGTAGTTGCGCGACCCGTCCTGATGCCAGATGATTTTCATTGTCCCTAAAACTTTAGGTTCATCAGGGATATTGGCGCCACCATCCGTCTCAATGACCACGATGGGAAGGTTGCTGTCGGTGAAGGTCTGTGCCTGGGTATTAATATACAGCACAGCTATAATGAAAAAGAGAACTGCTTTTATGCTTTTCATGCGACTATCTCCTACGGTTTTTTCTTCCTTTACGACCTTCGACGATTTTCGAGAACCTACTCTTCGAGGTCTTCATCTTCGAAAAAGGAGTCACGGTACCTGCCGAAGGGCCTTTTAGGGTCAAGATGTGGGAGCGCGAGGCCACAAAGCCACCTTCTTCAACATCGTCAATCTTGCCGTACTTGTTTTTCTTCGAGGCAAAGACAATCACGTTGTCGACATACCAGCTGTTGATGTTGGCCCCGTTGCCCGTGAAGTAGAGGCAGAATTGCGGTTCCTTGGTGGGCCATTCTTCCATGTCGAAGGTGAGCAAATACTGGCTCTGTGCGATGCCCCCCGTGATAGTGTCTTGCCAGATGCTCTCCCAGTCCTCGCCGTTCTGCGAGATGCCGATGCCAATTTGAGCGTCAATCGCACCTTGGGTGGCTTCGAGGCAGTGGTTGAACTGGAAGTTGATGAAGTCGTATTTCCCAAGCTCCACGATGGGGGTGACGAGGCGCGTTGTACCTTTGAAGTTGACGTCGGGGTACATCTGCATCTCACGCGCCTTGCCACCGGCATAGGTGGTATTGGAGATGTACCACACCACCCAGTCGTCGCCCGTCGCGTCCCAGCCTTCCTCAAGCCAGGGGTTGAAGAAGCCCTCGCACAGCACCACGTCGCCCTGCTGGGCCAACAGCGGTGTGGTGAGCAAAACAACCAGTAATGTGAGTAAACGATGCTTCATCAAGAATAGTTTAGGCTACAAAAGTAATAATAATTCGATAATAATCGCAAATTGTCGTATTTTTGCGACAAAATAGAACGATATGCCAGCAAAAGAGAAATCTGTTTTCTTCTGTAAAGAATGCGGAAACGAGTCGCCCAAGTGGTTTGGAAAATGTCCCGCCTGCGGTGCGTGGAACACCTGTGCCGAGCAGACCGTTGTCACGGGTAAGGAGGTCAAATCGGTGAAGAAAACCATCGGTCATGAGGTGGACAAAAGTCAGCCTGTGCCTATCAAGGACATCGGCAACGCCAAGGAGCAACGCATCATCCTGCCCTACGAGGAACTCAACCGCGTGTTGGGCGGCGGCTTGGTTTTGGGCTCGTTAACCCTCGTGGGCGGCGAACCTGGTATCGGTAAGTCGACCTTGTTACTGCAGACTGCCCTGCAGCTGGCTGGAAGAAAGGTGCTATACATCTCAGGCGAGGAGAGTCAAAGTCAAATCAAGATGCGGGCCGAGCGCATCGGCATACACAACACCGACTGCCTTATCCTTACCGAGACCAACACGCAGGAAATCCTGAAACACTTCAAGGTCGTGCAACCCGACATTGTGGTGGTGGATTCCATCCAAACGCTTGAATCGCCCTATATCGATGCCACAGCGGGCAGTATCTCACAGATTCGCGAGACGGCAGCCGAGATGAACAAGATGGCGAAAGCCTATCAGGTGCCCATCTTCCTCATCGGCCATATCACCAAGGACGGCAGCATTGCCGGACCCAAGATTCTGGAGCATATCGTCGACACCGTGCTGCAGTTTGAGGGCGACCGCCATTATGGTTTCCGCATCCTGCGCACCATCAAAAACCGCTTTGGGTCGGCCTCCGAACTGGGTATCTTCGAGATGAACGCCACAGGTCTTCGTGAGGTGACCAATCCCAGCGAAATCCTCCTTTCGCAGCGTGATGAAGAGGTGAGCGGCATCGCCATTGCTGCCACGATGGAAGGACAGAGGCCTATGCTCATCGAGACACAGGCCTTAGTCAGTAGTGCGGCCTACGGCACGCCCCAACGCTCAGCCACAGGCTTCGACCTCCGCAGGATGAATATGCTGTTGGCCGTGTTGGAGAAGCGGGCTGGCTTCCGGCTCTCTGTAAAAGACGTATTCCTGAACATCGCAGGCGGACTGCATGTGGATGATCCTGCCATCGACCTGGCTGTCATCGCCGCTGTGCTTTCCTCGAATGCCGACATCCCCGTCCCTTCACGTTATGCCTTTGCGGCAGAGGTGGGGTTGTCGGGCGAGATACGTGCCGTTACACGCATCGAAGCCCGCATTGCCGAGGCTGACAAGTTGGGCTTCGAGAAGATTTTCGTTTCAAAGTATAATGCCAAAGGGCTTGATACCAAACGGTTCAATATACAGATTGTTCCTGTCAGTTCAGTTTACGAACTGGGAGCCGAGCTGTTTGGCTAAGGCTTAATGCACTTCGAGGCGGAAGCCCACGCCATGCACGTTGGCGATGGTCACGTTGGGGTCGTCAGCGAAGTACTTGCGCAATTTGGTGATGTAGACGTCCATCGAGCGGGCGTTGGTGCGGTTTTCCTCCTTCCAGATGGTCTGCAGGGCTTTGGTACGCGGCAGCGTTTCGCCCATGCATTCGCAAAGCATCAGCAGCAGGTCCGATTCCTTCGAGGTCAACTTCTGCTCCTCGCCGTCGCGGGAGGTCAGCAGGTGGCGCGGGGCGTTGAACTTGTAGTTGCCGAGCAGGAACTCAACGGGCTTGGTGTTGGTTTGATAGTGACGGCGTCCCACAGCGTTAATGCGGGCCAGCATCTCCTCCATGTGGAAGGGCTTGGTGATGTAGTCGTCGGCACCGATGGCAAAAGCCTCAAGGATATCGTTCAGGTCCTTGTGGGCGGTGAGGAAAATGATGGGCATACCTGGATAGGACTCTTTCACCCTGCGGGCCAGGGTAAAACCATCCATCTTGGGCATGGAGATGTCAAAAAGACAAAGGTCATACGGGTCCAGCTCGAGGGCTTTCCAAGCTTCCTCGCCGTCGGCACACATCTTGGCGGTGTGACCATTGGCATCAATAAAGGCTTTCAGGACCATACAAAGGCGGCTGTCATCTTCAGCCAATAAAATATTCAAATGTATCATAAAATGAACAGTGTTGATTTGTTTCGTAACAAAAAATGCTTAGGTTATCGAATAATTGCACCCATAACATACCTGCTAATCGTTGCGCAAAAATATGAATAATTTTAATAAAGCGACACATTTGCCTAAAAATTTTTCTTATCTTCGCAGCATCATTAACACACAATTATTATGAATATTGACCTTTCTCACGTTCAGACCTTTTTGGACAAAAAAACTAAAAATGATTTAGAATCAAGAGTTTCAGAAGTTTATAGAACCATCTTCGAAAAGACTGGAGCTGGCAACGACTTTCTCGGCTGGGTGAATCTGCCGTCGGAGATAGATGAAGCATTATTGTCCGACATCGAAAAAACCGCTGCGGTCCTACGCCAAAAGTCAGAAATCTTCGTCGTTATCGGCATCGGAGGCTCCTATTTGGGTGCCCGTGCCGTCATAGAAGCCTTGCAAAACCACTTCGCCCCGCTGACAGGGGAGATGCCGCTCGTTGTCTATGCCGGACACAATATGAGCGAGGACTATCTGCATGACCTGATGGCTATCCTTGATAAGAAGGACTATTCGTTGGCCGTCATCTCCAAGTCAGGTACGACGACGGAACCCGCCATCGCCTTCCGCATCCTGAAACAACATATTATTAATAAGTATGGGGAAGAGGAAGCCGCTTCGCGCATCGTGGCCATCACCGATAAGGCCCGTGGCGCCCTCAAGCAGCTGGCCAACGTGAAGGGTTACAAGACCTATATCGTCCCTGACGACGTGGGCGGTCGCTTCTCGGTGCTCACTCCCGTCGGCTTGTTGCCCATTGCTGTAGCAGGCATCGACATCCGCGCTTTGGTGAGAGGCGCTGTGGAGATGGAGCAGGCTTGCAAGGCCTGTCCCACGATGGACAATCCCGTCACGCAATATGCCGTAGTGCGTCAGGCTCTCTATCATCAAGGACTTACCAACGAGATCATGGTGAACTATGAGCCACGTTTGGTCTACTTCAGCGAATGGTGGAAGCAGCTCTATGGCGAGAGTCACGGCAAGCAGCACAAGGGCGTATTCCCTGCCTCGGTCACCTTCAGCACCGACCTCCACTCGATGGGACAGTACATCCAGGACGGCCTGCGCAACCTCTTCGAGACGGTAATCTCTGTCGAAAACTCCAACCATGAGCTGCGCATCCCAATGGAGAATGAAGACCTCGACCAGCTGAACTACATCGCCGGCAAGCGCATCAGCGAGGTGAACCACAAGGCTGAGCTCGGCACCGTGTTGGCCCACGAGGACGGCGGCGTGCCCAATATCCGTATCGTCATCCCCGAGGTCTCCGAGAGGGTGCTGGGCGAGCTGATCTATTTCTTCGAGATGGCCTGCGCCGTGAGCGGCTACCTGTTGGACGTCAATCCTTTCGACCAGCCCGGTGTGGAAGCATACAAGAAGAACATGTTCGCCTTGTTGGGCAAGAAAGGCTATGAGGAACAGACCGCAGCCCTGAATCGACGTTTGTCGTGACGACGCGACAGCGATAAACTTTTTGTTAAAAGCCGCCCTATCTTGAGCCTTAGTCTTAGGTTAGCGAAAAGTTAGAGTTAAGTTAGACTTAGGTTAGAGTTAGAAATTTGGATTTTGATTGTTAATAACAATGACAATGACAAGATTTGCCATTGTCATTGTCATTGTCAATAACACTCGGTCACGGTGTCAAAGTGGTCAAGCGACTGTTTATGCGTTTTCCTTTTATCCTGAATTTTTTCCATGGTTTATGGAAACGTTTCGGAATTTTATGTAAGTTTGCAGCCGATTAATCATTAGAAACCATCTGAAATGGACGTACCCAAAGACGACGTAAACTCTCAGTTTACTTTCACTTATGACGACATCAAAGGCACCGTGCATGTCGTTGATCACCAGACGGGTGAGGAATATGACCTC
>Ga0265301_10000734_pt1 | contig 45098 bp, 67 predicted proteins | sample AusTroGonzalo_MG_2_FD_193488 | JGI IMG/M metagenome (GOLD analysis project Ga0265301, IMG submission 193488) | Bovine rumen microbial communities from tropical cattle in Woodstock, Queensland, Australia - Gonzalo_04 | ecosystem: Host-associated > Mammals > Digestive system > Stomach > Rumen ...
AAGCGAATGCGTACAAGGCGCGCGAAAGTACTTGACAAGTTTACTCAATGAAACTTCACCCTTGACAGACAGACAGACAGACAGACAGACAGACAGACAGACAGACAGACAGACAGAGGTACAGTTACTTCTACGATAAGTTGTGCGGACTTGGAAAGTATGCTGAAAAAGAACTCCGAGAAATTGGCGAATTTGCTAAACCGCAAATTGAAAAACCGAGAGGGCGGGAGCAATCAAAGACTTGCACAAATGCTGGGAATGTTCACAAGGGACAAGGAAAATCCGATTCAGGCGAATATCCCTAACGGAAACAAATCAGCGTATGCACAGACAAAATACCAGTTTTTTCTTTATAGTCCATTCGAAATTTCAAACAAGTGCTGCACCGTGATGAAAAAAGAACCAAGTCATCGGTACAACAAGGAATCGGGCAGACATCCAATAACCGCACAAATGGCAAGTGAATCAAGATTGCGTACACAGAAGTGGTTACAGAATGGTTGTAACGGTTTTGATTTAAAAGAACCAATTTCAAATCCAATGAGTTTTTGGACAGAGCAAGATGTTCTCTTATATATCAAACAGAATAATCTGCCGATATGTTCCGTTTATGGTGACATCGTGGAAGATACAGATGGCACGGATGAAGTTGAAGGGCAGATGACAATTTCAGATTTAGAAGGTTTTGAAAATTTAGAATTGTTTGACGCAAAAAGATTGCCACTAAAAACTACGGGATGTAATCGCACGGGATGTATGTTTTGTGGATTCGGATGCCATTTAGAAAAACCCGGAGACGGAAGATTTGAAAGAATAAAGGAAACACATCCGCAGATCTACGATTATGTGATGCGCCCAGAATCAGAAGGGGGTTTAAATTACAAAGAGATTATTGATTGGATTAATGAACACGGAAATTTGAATATCAGATATTAAAAGTGGAGAAAAGAAAAGTGAAACATTACGGAGATATCACAAAGATAAACGGAGCTGATGTCGAACCCGTGTGGATTATAACGGGTGGAAGTCCTTGCCAAGATTTGTCTATTGCGGGCAGACGAGCTGGACTTGATGGTGAACGAAGCGGTTTGTTTATGGAACAAATAAGAATAATTAAGGAGATGAGAGAATATGATAGATCAGTTAGAGGGTCAGTTGACGATATTCGATGTATTCGCCCCAGATTTATGGTGTGGGAAAACGTGCCCGGAGCCTTTAGTAGCAACAACGGAGAAGATTTCCGAGTTGTCCTTGAAGAAACCGCAAAAGTCGCAGACGAAAACGCCGTTATTCCTCGACCTGAGAACGGAAAATGGACACCTTCTGGATGCATCTTGGGAAATGGGTGGAGCATTGCTTGGCGTACTACAGATAATCAATTCTGGGGAACACCCCAGCGTAGACGTAGAATCGCGCTTGTCGCAGATTTTGCAGGAGAATGCGCCCCAGAAATATTATTTGAGCGCAAGAGCGTGTCAGGGGATATTGAACCGATCCGAGAGAAGGGGGAAGAAACTTCCAGAGATTCTTTATCAGGCATTGATCCAGCAAGCACAAGCAATGTAATTGAAGTTGAAACTGAAGTAGAAGTAAGAAAATATCCTGTTGACAGAGAAAAACTTATCAGCTGCTTACAAGCACACAAAAACGGATCAACAAAAGAAATTGCCGATGCACTTGGGAAACCTAAAACATTGGTTGACCATTGGTTTAGGAAAGATAGTTATTTTGCAATTCCAGATGCGGACATATGGTTTGAACTTAAAAGGATGCTTGGAATAGAAACTGATGAGTTTGACGAGTGTATTACTTGTTTCGAAACGAAACCGGGAAATTATGATATGCAAAACCGAATTTATATCGGTGAAAAATCTCCAATCATTACCGCAAATCAGAATTACTTCTATTGCTTGGGTGAAGATGCGGAACAAAACTTGGCTACCATATGCATAGGCAACGGACAACTGCACGATGCGTTATCTCCAAGTGTGGAAGTTTCAAAAACGCTTAACTGTATGGATGACCCAATGAAGATTATTACATACGGACTTGATCGGGCAAGTTTTAATCAGGGTCAGAACGCACAGTATGACTTTTCTGTTCAAGAAGAAATAGCACAAACACTTGTAAGTAAAGGACCGGGGGGGGTACTGACAACACAGTAGGTGCTTTATGTGCAAGGGATTACAAAGGAGTTGGAAGTCAATATGTTAATGAAGGAAAATGCATTATTGACTACAAATAAAAAGTGGGGGGGTGTTCCGCAAACAAGGACACCCCAGAAATTCCCAAGAAGCTCAAGGCTGGGAAGAAACATATATATGCGACACATTGAATATATTTGATTTTGGCGAAACAAGAACACCTATTTTAATAGTGGAGAAAGAAGTAATGAACGAACTAAAAATTTACGATGCAAGGGGCAATGGTGACGGCGAAACAAGTTGCACTCTTACCGGCGCACATCAAGCTAACATTTCAGATTATACCGCTATTGCGGTAGAACCACAAGTAAGGGTATTTGAAAGTCACGCACAAGATTGCAGATACAGAGAACTTGGTGAAGTATCGCAAACCGTGAGTGCTACATACGAAAGCGGTGGGAACAATGTTCCAATGGTAAACAAGGGTGCAAAAGTAAGACGATTAACCCCACTTGAATGCGAAAGATTGCAGGGATATCCAGACGGCTGGACAGATATTGGCGATTGGATCGATAGCAAAGGTAAGAAACACAAGGGCGATGCAGATGCACCGAGATATAAAGCACTTGGAAATTCGATTGCGTTGCCTTTTTGGGAATGGATGGCAAACAGAATGGTTAAGCAGCTTAAAGCTGACGGCGTAGATCAGCCTACAATGGCAAGCCTTTTTGACGGCATCGGTGGTTTTCCACTTGTATATAGCCGGTGCGGATGCATACCCGTTTGGGCAAGTGAGATTGAAGAATTTCCTATTGCGGTAACGAAAGTCAGATTTCCAGAAGAAAGGAGTGAAGAAGAATGAAACTAATAATAGACATTGAAAAATCAGCCTACACGGACTTGTGTAACGGGCATACAAGCGATGCAATCAGGGAAGCGGTATTGAAGGGTGAACCGATTAAATACGGAAGTTGGATTCCAGAAAGAAGCACTTGCAAATGTTCAGCTTGTGGGCATCACGTAGATGCAAGGGGCATCGGTGCAGCGACACATTACTGTTCATTCTGTGGGGCGAATATGTGGGGGGAAGAAGATGAAAGCCATAATAACCGTTGATGTACCCGAACACCAGATAGGGCAAGAAGTATCGGCTTACTTCAAGGATACGATGTGCGTGAAGGGTGTATGTGAAGCCGAAATAGATGTTTTGGCAAAACACGATGAAGAAGTCATTAAGGAAACCGTTGCGAGTATATGGGGCAAACCACCGTACACGGAAATGCTTGACGAGATAAGAGCCGAGCTACACGCAACCGCAGAAATGCACGAAGATGGTGTTTATTATTTGCGTGAGAAATGGATTGACGAGATTATCGACAAGTACAGAAAGGGGGATAAGGAATGACTTGTGAGAATTGTAAATACCATTCATACATAGCCGACACGCATTTTTGCGACAGTAAAAATCATAAACGCAGAATAGTGCGGATAAGCCAAGAAGATGCAGAAAAGGATATGAATTGTTATTGGGCTGACGAACAGGAAAGTGAGGATAAGGAATGAAACTGATTATTGAGATACCCGATGAAATATATAAATTGTTGGCATCAAAAGTTAAAACTGATTTATCTATGGAATATGTCGAAAAAACACTTACCGCTATATCAAACGGCACACCATTAACCGAGTCAGATGATTGCGTGAGCAGGGCAGAGTTATTAAAAGCCGTAGACACTTGGGATAAATTCGGTTGTGATGCAGATACAAAATTAGTGCCGATTAAGGATTGCTATGTGCCTTATGTCCATTATGACGATATTGTCAAAGCAATAAAGGGAATGCCGAGCGTTCAGCCGAAAGTCATTGAATGTGATGATTGCGTGAGCAGAAAAGATTACTTGGAAGTATTGCATAAATGGGAGCATAAAGACATAGGCTCACCCATTTGCTTCAAACAATTGATTGTTGATTTATCGTGCTTGCCAAATGTTCAGCCGAAGCGAGAAAGGGGCAAAAGATGATTAGTTATTTATTGGGTAAATTATTTATGTGGTTATCTTACAGATTTGAAAACCTATCACATAAGTGCAACAAGATAGAACGGTGGTTTTTTGCAAGGGGGTGGGAAGAGTGATAGTCAATCAAACTTATCGCAAACTTAATCCCGATACAGTTAACGGATTCGGGGTGCAAGTGATAACCACGATTTATTCATTTGATGAGCGGGAAATAGAAAAGATAGCCGAGTCATTGCAGGAAGCAATAGGTAGCGGGGTAGTAAGCGAGGTGACAACGAATGAGTGATGCCGATAAAGAAGTATTAGAAGTTTTTGACTATCTTAAAGTTATTCCGAAGTTTAAAGAACGGGGCGTACCGCATAAAGTTAAGTGCTTGTGCGGTGGCACTATAACGGCGATACGAAGTACATATAACGGACATCTTCACGTTAAGTGTGACAAATGCAAATTTACTTTAATGGAATAGGCGGTGCGGAATGGAAGATTCAAGAGAACGTGACTACAAAATGATACTGATTAAGTTTAAGCAGATCAAAGAAATACTTGACATTAAAGGTGTGGCAAGCAACACGAAGGTTTCTTTGATTGAGAATATTGTGAAGGGAGAGAAAGAAGAATGACGGGAGAAGAAGCGGTTAAAATAATCGGCAATTATGAAATAAATGGTTGCGGATATTGTCATCAGGGCGGTGACGAAATAAAAGAAGCCTTTGATATGGCAATCAAATCCCTTGAAGCGTGGGATAAGGTGATTGAAGAAATATCCCAGAATGGCAATTCAGATATAAATACACAGACGGTTTTACAGATTATCAAAAAACATTTAGGAGAAGTGAAGAAATGAGATTTTCGATGATAATTCCCGTACACAACGGGCGGTATCGTGTTGACACGGTGCTTTCCAGCATTTTGTCACAACGATTCGCTAACTATGAAATCATTATTGTATGCGATAAGTGTACAGACGGCACGGCTGACTATGTACGGCAGTTTTTAAGCGAAACGGCTTTAGAAGAACAGAACCGCTATTCAGTTATCGAGTGCGAACACGGAAACGCTGGACTTGCACGGAATGAAGGTTTAGACATTGCGACCGGGGAATACATACTGTTTGCGGATGACGATGACAAGATTCTACACAATTACGTTTTTCAAGAAATCGACAAGCTGATAACTGCACACGATAATCCAGATATATTGCATTTCGGTTTCATCTTTGGTGAATACGGCTATGTGTTTCCGACTTGGAACAACGGCAAGATGTTTGGCAATGTCTGGTCAAAGGTATACAAACGAACCGCAATCGGTGATACAAAGTTTCCGAAAGTTTACCCCGATGACGATTTACAATTTAATCTGCTTATGGAACAGAAAACAGAACTACGGCACTTGATCTGCGATTCACCGATTTACAATTACAATTATATGAGAAAGGGTTCAATATCGTGGAACGAGAAAAATCAAAAATCCTGATTGCGATGCCAACAATGGATATGATGCCGATTAAGACGGTGCGATGCTTGATTGACTTATTGCGTAGGGAACAAGATGAGATACAATTTACGAATGGCAGTTTGGTCTACAATTCACGCACATATCTTGTCAATTACGCACTTGAACACGGATTCACTCACATAATGTGGATAGATAGCGATATGACATTCCCGTCTGACACCCTTCTTCGCCTTTTTAAGCACGATTTAGACATAGTATCGTGTATCTGTTACAGTAGGCAGGGAAACCACTCTCCTTGCGCCTATATGAGCGTGAGAAAGGGTGACAAAACACATAGCGGTAGTCTGACACCGATAGACATAAAAGACGATATGCCGGAACTGATTGAAGTGGACGGATGCGGTGCTGCTATGATGCTTGTCAAGACGGACGTATACAAAAAGGTCGGTAAGCGGTTTCACGAATGGTATGAGCCAAAGTGGAATTTAGGCGAAGATTTATCGTTTACCGAACGGGCAAAAAAGTGCGGTTTTAAGATTTGGTGCGATACAACGATTGACATAGGGCATATCGGATCAGCGGTGTACGGCAGGGGGGATTACAAGCGTGGATAGAAAAGAAAAAAAGAGTATGCTACGGAATTATCAAAAAACCGTTGAAACGATTCAAAGATTGAAAGACCGATACGAAACGATTTACACGCAAGCAACAAAAATCACCCCGACCATTTCCGATATGCCGTCAAGCCATTCAAGTGATGACAAAATGCTGAAATATGTGGAAAAGCTGGTCGAAATTCAAACCTTGATTGATAAGTTGACCGATAAGCTGAATTTGATCGATAGCGAAATAGCAAAATTAAAGCCGTATCACCGCTACATTGTCAAGTCAATAGATATAAAAGGCATACCACCTTATGCAATCGCCAGAACACTTAAGGTATCGGAACAAGCAATCAGACAACGGCACAACAGAATTATTGACAAAATGTTTAAAAGTCAATAGAATGTGTATAACACGGTTAATAAATTGTGTTTTCTCATTGTGGCAAGAACTCCGCTTGTGGTGGGTGGGGTTCTTGTTTTTTGAGAAGAAAGGAAACGGATGACGAAAGAAGAAAGAATTTTATTTCACCAAAACAAACACGCTGAAACGGAACGAAAACTAAAACGGCATATGATATTAATGGCTGGTAAGGATGCCGGGATTGATGCCTTTGAAAAGTTTAGGGAATTGCAAAGAGAACTGAAAAAGCATAAAGCGATTTTAGATTTTTACGAAAGTCTGTAACAAAAAGCCGTATCATTGCGATACGGCTTTAACTTTATAGAATGTGCTGATCTAAGTCTTTTTTGATTAATGTTTGTATGTATGTTGACATTGTCATATTTAATTCGGCTGCACGTTCTCTTATAGCTTCTTCATACTCACGCCTTAAATTGATTGACGGGCGGTAATATGTTTTCGCTTTATATTTATCACTTGCTTTAATTTGTGCTTTACTTACCGGCATAATCAATCACCCCCTTTCAATCCATTAAGTCACCGCTTTTGTCTTTTTCGTAAATTATACCACAAAAGAATGATAAAATCATAAGTATAACCAATGCTATATCTAAATTCATAACCATTCCCCCTTATCTTTCCCACTTGAATGAAATAACAATCTCATTGCCCCACGAATATTCAATGTTGAGCGGTTCGCTATTCAGTAGGTTTTCAAAATCGTGGTTTTCCGTATCGGCAGCAAGAAGAAAATCTTTTACTTCTTCTTCTGTGGTAAATGCGTCCTCACCCAGAAGGGAATCCCATTCTGTCCACACCTGATTGTTTACTGTGATAAATGCGGTCTTAACTGTGTTTTTTCTCATTGTGTTTTCTCCTCTTTGTTAAAATAAGTATTTTGCCGTAAGGTGGTTGTTAGAAAAGAATTTTGTGTCGCTTTCATCCGGTCCCCCGCTATAGAAACCCACAACGGTTTCCTCTTTGAGTTCGCCGTTTTCGTATGTGGCTTTAATAATAAAAGTCCGGTCAGCTTCTTGTGAGTAGTTAGTTTCAAGTTTGGTTTCTGTCATTGTTTTGTCCTTTCCCCCGTCAAGCCGATAGGTCAGCCGATCAGTTAATTATTCATAAATAAATTCGGTACGTTTAAAAACCTTGTCATATTGTTCATGTGGTGTCTTGCCGGTTATAAAGTCTTTAACCGTTTTCGGTATAGGTCTACAAAAATACGCAACGCATCGGTGTGAATTATAGACCACTTCATAACATTCGTGATTGTAAAAATCGTACTTGCGTACAAACTTAATTTTTGATTCACTCATTTTCTTGCCCCCCTATGAAATCTTTAATTTGTGCATATCTTGCAAACTTACTGCCGTAAATCCGTCAAGATTGTACTTGATAAGGTCGGTTATTTCGGTTTTTGTTGTGTATAAATCAGCACCCCACGAAATCACACCGTAACCAGCTACATAAAATTTTTTGTCCGTGTCAATGATAATGCCGTATGTGTTACCGTTTTTGTTTGCTTTTGTCTTTATCCTTAAAATCATTTTTGCACCCCCTTAGTCAATGGTTATATGTTTCGTTGTGGTGTTGTAGTCGATCCGTATCAAATAATCATCACAGTAATTGTTAAACGGGTTTAATAGATCAAAAGTTAAAATTTCGTCGCCCTGCTTGGCATCCGTCCCGGAATAGCTGATATAATTGTATTCTGAATCGGTGTATATCATTCCGTCACCGTCAGCATTCAGGCATACACCCCTTAACAATTCAGAACGGCTGGCGGTTCTGACTATCAATAGAACCAAAACCGCTATAATGATTGCCGTGTATTTTTTCATATCGCTATTTGCCCCCTTTCAATCTTGCGAATTGTATCCCGTGCGGATTTTTCGGTCTTATAAGTTTTTGCGTATGTATAGTCGCTTATCCATTTCCCACGGCTTTTATAAACCGTTTTAAGATATACTGGGAATTTTTCACCGTTGCGGGTTTGGGTAACGTGCCAACCGCTATGCGTACGGCATACGTTTAATGTTGTTGCCATATAAACACCCCCTTTTTACTGTTGCTGATCAATTAAGTCATTAACCATATCACACAAACCGTTTATAACTGCTAACGGATCGGTTTTGATATCGTTTAGTGCGGTTTCCAGGCAGCCGTCAGCATCTTTGTATCCATAAAAATCGTAATTTTCTAAAGTTTCGTTTAATTTAATAGCAAGCTCGTTGATATCGATTGTTTTAGCCATAAGTCCTGACCCCCTTTTTTAAATATAGTGTATCTGTAACCGCTTACCGTTAAATGCTTTAATTTCACGGTTTGCGTATAACATAATTGATAAGTCATCAATTTCGTATAAGTGCCATTTTTCACCAGCAGCTTTATCAATGTTGTAGCCGATCCCGTTTAAGGTATCACAAATCTTTTTTGCGCTTGCCGTGGGTACTAAAATAATACTTGAACGGCTGAATAAAAATTCCTGATTAGTTACGGTTTTGGCTATAAAATATTTGTTTTTCATTGCGCTGATCCCCCTTTTAATTTCTGTGCAAGTAACCAGATACGGTATTCAATAAATATCAAAACCTTAAAACGGAAAAAGTATTTTAAATCCTTTTTAATCATTGCGTTTTTACCTCATTGTGCGTGGTTGATAGTTACGGCGGTTAACCTATACACCGCAAGGTGTGCCGGGCTTATCCGATCAACTCATTTAAAAAGTCGTTAATGTTGTCATCAAGTGCGGTGCGGTGTTCGGCATAGTTTAAATGCTTGTTGATAATGGTAACGGCTTTTTCCGTGTACTTGTCGATCAATTCGGACGGAATGTTTTTTCCTTTGTTACAACGGTATCCCGTGCATATAGCGGTATCGTGTGAATAATTAACGTATATGTCACAATTCCAGCCGTAAGTCCCGGCGTTGTAATAGTTCGGTTCGATACCGTTAAAAATGTAATACAATACGCTTGCTGGACATTTGTAAACGTGTTCAAAGTTGTTAACGGTTTTCATTGGTGTGCGTGTTTTCATTGTGTTCGCTTCCTTTCTTTTTGTGTAGTGGTTGATAGTTTCTATATATCGTTTATCGCCTGCTCTACGGTTTCAAAATCGCCCCACGACGTACCGACGCCGGCGTTTTCAATATCGTTACAAAAGTCATTTGCCATTCTAGGCGTAATTGTTCCCATTGCATAGCTTACGGTATCAGCAGGATTTTTAGAAAAGTATTTCCGTAAATCGTAATCGGTAACTTGATAGCACCAAAAACCGGTATCGTCCACGGTTTTAATAATAAAAGTGATAATGTTGCCGGCGTCGGTTTTGACTACCTTTAAAACATTGTTTACAAGCTCATTGTTTGCCATTTCTTTTTACCTCTTTTCTTTTAGTGTCCGGCGGGCAGTTGATCGCCCGCCTATGGTTTATTTGTTCCGTGCTGCTTTTAGTGTATTAAGCAAGCTATTGCGTTTACATTGTTATTAATGCATTGCTGACATTTTGCACAATCGGCACAACGGCAACGGTTACCGCTCCAATTGTCAAAACTTTCTACTGCCGTATAAACTCTATAGTGTTTTTCGTTGGTTTCCTTTACAAGCTCAATAGGTGTATCGTCCCATATGCTAGAAATGAATGAAAAATTTTTAAAGCTCTTAATATCGTATTTTCTGAAAAATGGTATTGATTTTGTGTAAGCGTAGAAAACGATTGTATCATCATTTTCGAAATTTTTTATAATCGATATCCATTTATCTGCATAGGCTTGATTGTAAAAGTCGCCGGATTCGTGTATTCTTACAATCATTTTTTTGCCGGCGTACGCTTTACTATTACGGTAGTATGATATGGTTTCAATCATACGTACAACAAAATCGTCTTTTAAGGATAATTCAAAATTTGTCTGACGTGCTGCCCGGCAAGTTTTATACATTTTTTCAGCCTTTAAAGCGTAGCAAGCTTTTTTGCAATGTTCGGTAGCATATGGACAAGTTACAACGGCAGGTAAGTTCCAGATCAAAAAACGTACGGTTTCGGTATTAACAAGCTTTTTGTTTCCATTAACATTGACCGGTAATAAATTTGTTTTTGCGCTCATTGTGTTAACCTCTTTTCTTTTAAAATGTAGGTGGTGTTTTTGTGTATCTTTAATTCTATTATATACTGACGTCACTATATGTCAATACCCAAATTGAAATTTTTTTAATTTTTTTTTGCCGTGGATCAAAACGCCGGAAACATAGGAAAAAAGCTCATAATATGACGTGCTGCTCAATGGGTTTTAACGTATGAAAATATAAATAGAATAATTACACATATGAAAAGTAAATGATTGTAATGTGATTAAAGAATAGTAAACAATGATTGCATTATAATAAGAAGGAATCGCGCCAATGAGATTAACGGACCGTTAAAAAATGCTATAGTGTGCATTACATAGTATGCGCGGATCATGTGCCGATTTTTGGCGTTTGGGCGGGCAGGTTTGCGGGGACCGGTCTTTTATGGTAAAATAAAGTTGACAAATTATAAATAAGCCGTCGGTTTTTAGCCGTCGGTTTTTTTGTTGCTATAAATCAGCAAATTTTAAAAGGTGGTTTGATATGCCGTATAACGAAAAAAGCAGAGAAAACTTAAAAAGTTATAAACCGTATAGCGAACTTACAGAAGAGGAACGCAAAAAGCAGCATGAAAACAGTGTTAAAGGTGGTTTAGCACGTGGCGAACAAATGCGAAAAGAAAAAACCTTAAAAGAAACCGCGTTGAAGGTTTTGGAAACTAGGCTGACACGTGATAACGCCGTGAAAATGCTAGGCGATAAAGCCGAACTGATTAGCGATGACGACTTGACTATTCAATCGGTTTTAACCGTGCGTTTGATTGACGCGTTATTGCAAGAAGGCAATTGTAAAGCCTATGAGCTTTTACGCGATACATCCGGACAAAAACCGGTCGACGCGTCAACGATAGATTTATCCGCGGATATTATGACACCGGCGGACCGTAAACTATTGGAAAACATAACGCGTCATTTGTCCGCGACCGACGGAAAAATACCGGATTAAGTAAAAAAAGCAGGTGCTGATCCGCAAGAAACCGCGTAAACAAGGCGTTTATAGTTAACTATTCGTAGAATACGTGTTTTGCGAATAGTTACAGATCGGTTACGGTATAGATATATCTATATATAACTTGCTATTGTTTTTTTTATATATAGATAAAGAGTGTATAAAGACTATTATTTTTTTTCTATATATACCGATCTATACACCCCCCCACCCCCACCCCTGGTGTCACGGATCAGCCGGCAGCGTTAACATCCATATACCCCCGTCAGAAAATTTTTACCAAAAATAGGTTTGGCACTTTAGTACGATAAAGTATAAATAATATATGTCGGAAATACAGAATATCAGGGAAAAGGAAATAGAATACTGTCGATTCAACATTGAGTACTTCATAGATACTTATGGACACATCGAAGATAAAGATGCTGACGAGTTGATTCAGCCGTTTCGTATGTGGAAAGAGCAGAGAGAAGCACTCCACTCGATAATGAATCACAAGTGGAACATCATTTTAAAAGCCAGACAGTTAGGATTATCGTGGTTGGTTCTGCATATAGCTGCGTGGTTGCTGATAACGAAAAAAGGTGCAACGGCGATAGGGTTATCCAAGACGGAAGAAGAAGCGAAAGAACTTGTCCGCAGATTGGCGGTCATCTTTCGGTATATGCCCGAACTTTTAGCCGAGAAAGGCTTCGAACCTTATGGCTGGAGTGATGCGGTTTTCAATGCAACGGCACTCACATTGACTATCACGTTTGCTGACGGAACAACATCGGTGTTTAAAGCACTTGCATCATCGCCCGGTGCTGGACGTTCATTCACGGTTGATTTGATAATCTTGGATGAATGGGCATTTCAGCAGTTTGCGGAAGAAATATGGCAGGGTGCTTTCCCCACAATCAACAGACCGAGTGGCGGTAAGGTCATCGGATTATCGACCATTGAACGTGGAACATTGTTCGAAGAAATCTTTACCGACCCTGATAACGGTTTCAACAAGATATTCATACCGTGGTATGCCGATCCGAGAAGGGATGCGGAGTGGTATGAGAAAACAAAACGTGCTTTGGGCGACCTAATCACCGAAGAATACCCTGCGACCATAGAAGAAGCGTTAATGGTGCCGGGTGGTGCGATGTTCCCCGAAGTAAAACGAGATATACACGAAACAGACATAGAACTTGTAGGCAATTTAAAACGGTATGTGGCGATTGACTACGGACTTGATATGCTATCAGCTCATTGGATAGCGATTGATGTGCGTGGCGATGCCCAAGTTTACCGAGAATATGATTGTCCTGATCTGGTAGTAAGCAAGGCAGCACAAGTTTTATTGAGCATAAGCCGTGACGAGTACATAAGCGGTTGGTTAGCACCGCCAGACTTATGGAACAGACGGCAAGAAACGGGTAAATCCGTGGCACATATCTTTTCTGAATACGGAATCAACCTAATCAAAGTATCAAACGATATGATTGACGGTGTTGTGGCGATGAAAGAGTGGTTGCGCCCCGATGATAATGGTGTTCCACGGCTGACATTCCTAAAAGATACTTGCCCGAACCTTATAAAATGCTTACAGAAGATACAAAAAGACAAGAATAAACCTAATGTTTATGCGAAAACACCGCACGATTTGACCCACGATGTCGATTCGTTGCGGTATTTTGCCGTTTGGTGGACTATTGCCCCGAAAAAACCCACGGGCAAGAAGAAAAAATGGCGACAAGACCTGATTGATGACTACCGAAACGCATCAAAAGAGATAAAAGCACTAATGGTTAAGCAACTTGGAGAACCAATGCTATGAAATGGTGGAAAAAAATGGCAGAAAAAATCAAGAATCCCGAACAGAACAAGAACTTGATGAAGTGGCAAGAGCGTTATGACGATGCCAAGACCAAGTATGATGACAATATCAAGCAAATGGAAGAACGTGACGGGTATTATGCCGGTGACAGACAAGTAAAAGGCAACCCCAATAGCCGTGATGCATCCAGAAAACTTGCAATCAACATCAGAAACATATCTTACGAACTGATCGAATCGCAAGTAGATTCATCCATACCCAGACCGAAGGTAACACCTATCCACCCGGAAGATATGGAACAAGCAAAGACCATAGAAGCTGCGCTTAATAATTGGATCAAGACCCTTGACATCAACGAACTTAACGATATGCAAGAAAGAACAACCCCGATTCAGGGCGGTGCTTTCTCCCTTATCGAGTGGGATTCGACAAAAGGTTATCATTGTGCAGCAGGGGATTTGGAAATAACCGATATTCACCCCAGACAGATGATACCCCAGCCGGGTGTTACGTCTATTGAGAAAATGGATTACTTCTTTATCCGCACACCGCAGACAAAAGAGTATGTTAAAAGACGTTTTGGCAAGTCTGTTGCTGATGAATCTGAAACAGATAGAGATATTCGTGACGGTTCGACAAGTGAAGATATAGTTACTGTTATTACGGCATATTACAAAAATGACGAAAACGGCATCGGATTATACCGCTGGTGCGGTGATGTCGAACTTGAATCCTTTGATGATTACCAAGCAAGGCACTTGGAAGTCTGCAAAGAGTGTGGCAGACCTAAACAGAGTGACGTATGTGAGTGCGGTTCAAAGAAATTCGTCAAGCGTAAAGACGAAATGACAACCGTACCGTTATTCAAGAATGTGCAAGTAGGAATCGACCCTATGACGGGCGAACCTATCACGCAAGAACTTGAAGTCGATGTCGAGATTGAATACTACAAGCCGAATGAATTTCCCCTTGTAATGCGAAAGAACATTTCTAAAGACCGTTCATTTTTAGGTTTTAGCGATGTTGAAGTCATCGCAGATCAGCAAGACACGATAAAGAAACTTGGTTCAAAGATAAATGAGAAGTTACTTAAGGGCGGTTCTTATGTAACACTCCCTGAAAACTTGGGTATTGAAACCACAGATGAAGAATTAAAAATAATCCGTGTTGAGAATCCCAACCAGAAAGCATTGATTGATGTTATCACGGTTCAAGCTGATACCGCACAAGACCGTGTTGCTTTGGAAGAAAATTACCAATGGGCGAAATCCGCACTTGGTATCACGGACTCATTTCAGGGTAAATACGATGCATCGGCATTATCTGGTACGGCTAAACAGTATTCAATCAATCAGGCTGCCGGACGTTTGGAATCAAAGCGCATAATGAAGAACAACGCATTTGCGAAGATGTACGAATTAATGTTCAAATTCGCACTTGCTTATGCAGATGACCCCATACCTATCACATCGCAGGGAATGAACGGTGAGTTAGAGTTTTCACACTTTGACAAGCGTATGTTCCTTAAACAAGATTCATCTGGCGATTATTATTGGAATGACGAATTTATCTTCGAAGTTGACCCGACAAGCACACTTCTTACGAACAGAGAAGCAATGTGGAATCAGGCAGACCTTAAGTTACAGAGTGGTGCATTTGGTCAGTTAGGCGATTTGGAAACCAATTACCTTTATTGGCTTGAACAAGAAAGGAACGGTTATCCTAATGCCGGGGAGATTAAGAAGAACATAGAAGAAAGGCTTGCCCGTCAGCAAGAGCAAATGGCACAAGCCGAACAGTTAGCACAGATGCAAGAGTTAGGGGGTGTACCGAATGAAATGCCCGTTATGTGAAACGGAAGCAAGTATTAGCGGTGTTAAAAACATAATCCGTGATAACAAGTTATTCCGTAAATATGAATACAGTTGTCGCAACAAGAAATGTGATAACTTTGAAAAAGTAGTAGGTGACGAGGAAGCCGAGATTCCCGTTTCCATAGAGTGAAGTTTTCTTCATACTACATTAATTCTTCTTTCCAATCCAACCGTAGAGATAAGTTTGGCTTATCGCTTGCTGGGTCAAACCAGCCTACGGTTTTCGCACAAGCACTCGCACATTGTGGGTGCTTTTTTAGTGCGTTAAATACTTCGCTGGTAAGAGCGTAAAAATCCAAAGGAGAACTGAATATGAAATTAAATCTTCAATTTTTTGCTGATGACGAAATGGAAATCAGCATAGGCGCAGAAGAATCGGAAACCGCCGACCCGGTAGAAATCGAAGAAACCGACATCGATAGCACCGATTCGGAAACAGACACGGAAACGGATTCCACAGATGAAACTCCCGAAGAAGCACCCGAAGAAAAGCCTATTGATGCCAATGCCATTGCAGCCGCAGCCAGACGTAAAGCCGAAGCAGAAGCCAAAGAGTATAAGGCAAAACTTGATGCGAAGTTTGCACAGATGTTTGGGAAGTTTAAGAACCCCATAACGGGCAAACCCATTGAGAGTGCCGAAGAATACGCAGAAGCATTTGCAGCGCAAGAGCGTCAGAAAGCAGAGAAACAGTTAAAGGACAACGGGATTGACCCTAACTTGATTACGGAACTTGTTAATAACAACCCTGCCGTTATCCAAGCAAACGAGTATCTCAAAGAAGTGCAAGAGAAGGAAGCACAAGAAAGTCTGATGAAAGACTTATCCGAGATTTCCGAAATCGACCCTTCTATCAAAACCCTTGAAGATGTCCCTGCTGATCTGGTTCAGTATGCAATCGACAAGAACTTAACCTTGCTTGAAGCCTACAAGATACAGAACTTTGGCAAGATGACTTCCAAAAAACAAGAAGCCATTCGTCAGGGTGCGTTGAATGAAGCAAGAAGCAAGGCACATCTTAACCCGATGAACGGTGTAGCCGTTAATGACAATCAGGTTGAGATTCCGCAGAACCTTCGTGGTATGTGGGAAGAAGCCTTCCCCAACAAGACGTGGGCAGAACGGAAAGCACTCTACAACGAAACTTTAAATTAAGTAAAGGAGAGAATTGATTATGTTTTCATTTGTTAAGAATGACAATGGCGATAACTTCCCCATTATCGAAATGAAACCTGCTGCTGCAGCTACATACGCAGTTGGTGACACCCTTAAAGTAGATTCGTCTACGGGATATGTAGCAAAGACATACGGAACAAACAAACCCGATTTCATCTGCGCTGGTCAGGCTGACACCGCACTTACCGCTGGTGACAAGATTGCCGTTAACCCCGTTTATGACGGACAGACTTGGGCAACCACATTTTCAGTTGACGGTTCTGCACTTAAGGCTGGTGCGAAAGTTACAATCGCAACCGATTCCAAGCGTGTAACCGCTACCACAACGAACGGTGTTGCTACACTCGTTTCCGGCGGTGCTGGAACAGACGAAACCGTACTCGTTAAGTTTGAATAATCTACATCTATCACAGTAAAGGAGATTAAATCATGGGTATTGTATTTTCAAAGAATAGTGCATTAAACGATGACCTCTGGAAACCCGTGGGTCAGGTAGTTAACGCAGTTATGCAGGATGCAGACAAGGAAAAGACCAATTACGATAAGTTAGTTGGCGACCTTGCCGTAGAAAAGAAATCAAAGAAGTATGCCGAGAAGCAGACGGGTGTAACATCCCTTGCATCATTCGACATCGTAGACGAAGGTGACAAAGCACCTTTAGACGATATTCAGGAAACCTTCCCCAAGTTAATCGTACACTCCGCATTTTCAAAGAGTGTTGCGGTTACTAAAGAAATGGTTGATGACGGCGATATTGATTCTATCAAGACAATCGCAAGAAACCTTGTACTTGGTTACAAGAGAACCAGAGCTGAACTTGCTACAAACGCACTCGTTACCGAAGGTTCTACATTCGTAGTTGGTCCTTCCAAGAGAAGTCTTGATAAGACCACGGGTGACGGACTTTCACTTTTCAATACCGCACACAAGTCAGTTAAGGCTACCGTTGCTACACAGAGTAACGTATTTACCAATCCTTTTGGTAACAACGCTACAATGCTTATAAGACTTGCTAACATCGGTAGAAACTTCAAGAACGATTCTGGTCAGGTTATGGGATATACCTTTGATACAATCGTTATCCCCGGTAACTGTTACGCACTTGAAGAAACCGTTAAGAAGATTATCCGCACCGACCTTATCGTTGGTTCTAACAACAATGACATAAACACCCAGAAGGGATTATGGAATCTTGTTGTTGATCCGCTTTGGCAGGCTGCTGAAGGTACTGCACCTTACATCATCTTCTCAAGCGAAGCAAGAAACGCTATGAACGGTATGGTATTCTATGACAGAACCGCACTTGACGTTAAGGATGACATTGATATTGATTCCAGAAACCTTAAGTACAACGGTTATGCAAGAATGTCTTGCGGTTTTAACGATTGGAGATGGGTACTGATGGGCGGTGCGCAGAGTGGTACTACACTCGAATAATCATCCGCAGATCAAAACTAAACCCCTGCCCCGTTTGGGGTGGGGGTATTTTTATGGAGAACAATATGCGTAAAGTAGGAGAACACTTTTTTCACGATAACCTTGAATATGTTGTTGACGAAGTAAACGAGAACGGCACATTCAATTCACACTTGGTAAAGGTACATTCAAGCATACCCACCACGCTTTCAGAATCGCCCGTAGAGGCGGTTGAAGATGCCGAGCCTATAAATACCACCACAACACCCAAAAGGACTTATACAAGGCGAAATACAAGCACCAAGAAATAATTGCAGGGAGAAGCAAAATGATTACTTGGCACGATATAAAACTAATCACGTTGCAGAAGTTGTTTTCTGCGAACGGTTCTACAATTCCAGACGATGCATCCACCCGTGACTACATCGCATCAATGCCCGGTGCAGCCAATGAAGGTTTACAGTTACTTGCCACGGCTGGAAAATTCATCATCAAATCCATAGACATTGCACACAATCCAATAAAGAATCTCATTACAAACGGCGCACACATCTTTTCACAAGAGCGTGGCACGATGCTATTTGAAACAGACGGTGCGAGAAGTTTTTATTTTGAATACTTCGGATCTGGCTCATACACGATTCAGGTTGGCGATACGGAATTAACGGATGATGACATAGTTGAATTAAGTTACAACACGGGATATACAAGTGTTCGTGGACTTATTGAGAATCCCGATGACTTGCACGTTAAACTTACATTCAGCTCATTATATCCGTTAGCGGTAAAGAATGTCGCAATGTATTCCGCAGACTTCCCCACGGAAGAAGATGTACCCACGTTTGCCGAAAAGGTAAGGTACGAACTTAAGGAATATGCCCCTGACTTTTATGCGCTGGCGACCGATGACATATATTATGAAGGTGATGCGGATGTCACAAGATATATCCGCACATCTGATTACTTCCAAGAAGGTAATAGGGTGTTAGTCCTTGACAGAGATACCCCCGGTAACTTCAAGGTTTATTACAAGGCATATCCCCAGCAGATTACACTCGATACACCAGATGACACGGAACTTGCTATCGACCCCGAAGTAGCACCACTTCTTTGCCTTTATATGGCATCCCAGCTATATCTGGATGACGATTCGGGCATAGCCACGATTTATAGAAATGATTTTGAAGTGGGTTATGAAAGACTTCGTGATAGCGTTTCGACACCGAGTGCAGAAAGGTTCACAAGCGAAAGTGGGTGGATTTAATGGCAGTACAATTCAAAGTACCGAAGTCACCAAAAAGGTCTATTGAAGCGATAGACTATTTCCGTGGTGCTGACTTCACAAATTCCCCAGCCAATGTTCATATAACAAGAAGTCCTAACTGTGTGAATATGGTTCGTGATGTTCCCGGTAAACTTCGTAAGGCATTAGGCTGGCATACAATTACAGATTTTGAACTTTCAACATCGAAAGTAAACGGATGCTTTTACCTTGATGATAAAGGAAGTGCAATAGCGCACGTTGGCACGAAACTGTTTTACGGCACAACGCTTATCTATTCCGCAATGAATGACGGCAGATCAAGAGCGTGGCAATTCGGTGACAGAATCTATATCATAGACGGCGCACATTACCTTGTTTACTATCAGACTACGGTGGGAAGTGCGGTAACACATCACGTTGAATCGGCATCAATCGGTGCAAAGATTCCCATTGTTACCATTTCAAAAGACCCCGAAGGTGGTGGAACACCGTATGAAGATTTGAACCTTATCCAGCCGGGATTCACCGAACAGTTTCTTGGCAAGGCAGATGTCAAGGATTATCAGTTATCCTTCAAGCCGTTGGATGCAACCGAAGTAACGGTTCAGCTTTTAAACGCACAAGGTGAATGGGAAGATAAGACCGAAACCACAGACTTCACAGTAGACCGAACAAACGGTGTTGTAACTTTCGGAACTGCGCCGGGTGTTAGTCCTATAACGGGTGAAGATAATGTAAAGATAACGGCATACCGAACAGTATCGGGTTATGCAGATCGGATAAACAAATGCACCATTGGAATCCTTTACGGTATCAAGGGTGGTAAAGACAGATTATTCTTAAGCGGTAATCCCGATATGATGAACTACGATTGGTATTCGGAATCATATGACCCGACATACTTCAAGGACACTTCTTATTCAAGGCTTGGCGGTGATGCATCGGCAATCATCGGTTACTCGATTATTTCATCACGATTGGCAACGCACAAGAATGAGAATGACCGTGACCAGAACATCATAGTCCGTGAAGGAACGCTTGATTCGGAAAACAACGAGATATTCGTTATCAAAAATTCCTTGCAGGGTGTTGGTGCGATAGCAAAGGATTCATTCGGTTATCTTGAAAGTGAACCCCTATTCCTTACGAATCAGGGTGTGTTTGCGGTTACCGCCCAAGACATCACGGGTGAAAAGTATTCGCAGAACCGTTCATTCTACATAAACGGAAAGTTATTGAATGAATCGCATCTTGAAAAGGCATTTGCTTGTGTGTTCAACGATAACTATATGTTATGCGTGAACGGTGTTATGTATATCCTTGACGGATTGCAGCCTACCACAACGGACAAGGGTGACCCTTATTCCAACAGACAGTATGCTGGATTCTACCGCACGAATGTACCAGCAAATACAATGTGGGTTCACGATAACGAATTGTATTTCGGAACGAATGACGGAAGAATCTGCAAGTTTTATAAGGACAAAAATTCCCCTGCATCATTCAACGATGACAACGAGCCGATTGTGGCGGTTTATGAAACCCCTGATATAGACGGTGAGTTATTCTACAAGAACAAGACTTTAAGATACCTTGCACTCCGAGTTGAAGCTGCGGTTAGAACTTCGGTAAGCATCTACGCAATGGTTCGTGGTGTATGGGAATTTGTAAAGTTTGATAATACCTTCGGTAACTATTTTTCATTCTCATTACTGAAGTTTTCCGAAATCTCATTTTCTGGCGACCAGACACAGAAGATTTGCCGTACCAAGATGCGAGTAAAGAAGGTCGATAAATTCAGAATACGGTTTATAAACGATGCCGTTGATGAACCGTTCACGATACAGAATGTCGCTTTGGAATATGTAGAAAAAGGTTACTTCAAGGGATAAGGAGATTAATTATGGCATTAATTGACAACAAGATATTGGAAGCCGACCTGCTCAACAAAGGTGTAATCGGTTTACCAGACACACCGAATCTTTCCACATCGGAAATGCAGGAGAAGTTTGACGAGATTGCGATAGATGTAATCACACCCAAACACAATCAGCTTATTGATGACATCTTATTAGATTACGATTTAAAAATGGATAAGGCGAATCCGTCTGGCACGGGTTCGCTTTCTTTAAACAGAAAAGCCGATACCACAGTTGGAACAAATTCCGTGACACTTGGTAACGGCGGTGAAGCATCGGCAGCAGGGTCGGTAGCGGTAGGTTATCAGACCAAAGCAAGCGGTCAGTATTCACACGCAGAAGGTTACGGAACAAAGGCTGCATCGGCAAATCAGTTTGTTGAAGGTAAATACAATGTTGAAGATTCAAGCACCGTATACGCACACATAGTCGGTGGCGGTACGGCTGATGATGCAAGGGCAAATATCGGAACGCTTGATTGGAGTGGAAACCTTGTAGTTGCCGGAGATATAACAGACGGAAGCAACAATGTTCTTTCTGGAAAGCAAGATACACTTGTCAGCGGTACGAACATTAAGACAGTTGGTGGCACAACCATTCTTGGAAGCGGTGACATTGATCTGGTGACGGAATGGGATGACTTAACCAACAAGCCGTTTGACACGATAGGCGATAACTTGGATGTTGATTCAGACGGAGTATTGAGTGCGGTTGATACCACATACGATGTTGTAGACGGTTCGGCAGACGGTCTTTGTCCGCAGTTACCCGATTCAAGTGCGACAACAAAGTTTCTTCGTGGTGACGGAACTTGGGATGTTCCAGCAAAGGGTTCAACAGTTTCTTGGAATCAGATTACGGATAGCGGTACGAAGATAGCGACAATCACAATCGACAGTACACCCACAGACATCTATGCACCCACGGGCGGTGGTTCGGCTACCACATTTGCTGGATTAGACGATGTAACAGTTACGGCAGCTACACTTGCAAACGGACAAGTACCTATTTACAATTCCACATCATCAAAGTGGGAAAATGCGAACATCCCTGCACAAGCGTGGTCAGCAATCACAAGCAAACCTTTTTCGTCAATCGGCACAAATCTTAATGTTGACGGAAGCGGTGTGTTAAGTGCTACCGATACAACATACGAATCAAAGTCTGCTGCATCAGGCGGTACGGCGGTTTCACTTTGCACAACGGGTGAAAAGTACACTTGGAACAATAAAGCCGATGCATCTGCGGTAGGCACTTGGGCAACCCCGGTTAGTGCATCAGTTGGTGCGACATCGGTTACATTTTCAAATGCTGCTATTGCGACAACGAGTATTCTTGACCTTTATAGCGAGAACACAAGCGGTACGGCGATAGCATACACAAGCGTTTCTGTAAGTAGTGGAAGTGCGGTTTATACAATCCCTGCACTTGAAGAAGCGACAACATTCAAACTTTGGATAAGGAACATCTAATATGGCATACATTAAATGTTTAAAAGGATTAGCACACGTTATACCAAACGGCAAAACTGTTACACCGACAGATGATGTGCAGATATGGTTACATTGTGCAAACATCTGGGATAAGGATTATACACGAATTGTTCAAGTGGCATCAGACCTTTCCACATTGTTTCAACTATGTACTACCAATAATTCTATTGACTATCTCAAACGGTCAAAAGGTTGGCGCAATTACCTTAATTTAGGTAGTTTATTTGAAGCATATGTTGGTTGCTACGATTATTGTGCGGACACGTTGTTAAGCGATGTCGATTGGTGTCAAGCAATACTTATAGATTCCCCCTATTGGGCAAATGTTTATAACACTCCCGATATACCCAAAATGACAAGCAATACCGCACCGAGTGGCGAATGTTATGCATCCGATTCCTATTCAAGCAATCCACCCTATTATGCATTTGACCAGACGGCATCGACATATTGGGCATCAAATTCAACGGGTTCAAGCAGTAGCGTTGGATATAAATATCCTTCTGCACACAAGATGCATTACGGAAGAATTTTAAGACGAAACGCATCATCTTATGCAAGTCTGCAATACACTTGTAAATATCAATATTCAATAGACGGAACAAATTGGGTGGATGCCACCGAACTTGCAACATTTAATCTTAATGGTACAAGTGCCGACCAATACATTGATACTCCAATAGGCGAAGTACAAAGCGCAAGATATTGGCGACTTTATTCTACCGCACCAAGTGGGGGAAGAAGCGTATGTGCTGAATTACAATTCTATGGTAGAGATAAAGGCGGTGTTCAAGATTGGCTTCGTGCTGGTGGTATAACCGACAAGACTTATTACTCAATAAGTAATGTGTGTTCCGATTCGACCACTCTTGCAACGCTTATTGCAAGTACTAATGCTTGTGATTACTTGGTTACGGCAAAAGGGTTTATCCAGAACGGCATTTGTGAAAACCAAGCCTTTATGACCGCACTTGGCATAAATGACTACGCATCAAACTTGTTACTTTCTGACCCTGATTGGTGCGAAGCAATAAGTAGTAGTGCATATGCCGATTATGTACTCAATGTCAAAGTACCTACAATGACAAGCGATACCCAGCCGAGTGGATTGGCATTTTCTTACCAGCCGGCATCGGGATATTATGCTTTCCAAGCGTTTGACGGAAATGATACGGGATGTCCTTTTGCCTCATCAGGCGGTGCAACGGTTTATGTCGGTTACAAATACACAAAGGATGTAAAAGCGTACTTTGTAAAATTCAAAGCAAGACGAATGACAAGTTGGAAAGTTTATTCAGGCGATAACCAAGCAAGTTATACCGAAATAGCATCGGGTGCTGGTCATTCAGATACGGGTGCTACATATTATGACCATTCGGCGGTTATTTCCGACCATTCAGCTCACAACACATATAAACTTGAAGGTCTTGCCAACAATGGTTATGCTGCGTTTGCCCGTGTACAATTCTATGGTCGAGATAATGCTGGCGTTCAAGAATGGTTAACGGCAGGCGGTATTACCGATAAGCACTATGCATCACTTGATGCTTTGCTTGCCGATACCACAACACTTACCACGTTGATTGCAAGTCAGAGTGCTTGTGCATACCTTGTAACCGCTACGGGATTTATAGGTCTTGGCATATGCAACAATCAAGACTTTATGAGTATTCTTGGTCAGAATAACTATGCTGCAAACCTTCTTCTTAATGATGAAGATTGGTACAACGCAATCAAGAGTAGCACTTACGCATCATCAGTAATCACGGTTACTGTTCCGAAGATGACGGGTGCTACCACTCCGAGTGGCGAAGCATACGCAAGTAGTTATGCTACAAATTATGCCCCGTGGAAGGCATTCAGTCAAAGCACATCTTATACAACGTGTTGGTCTTGGTCTGGTAGCGGTGCGGTGGCAAACAACGCTTGGTTGGCATATGACTTCGGAAGTGCGGTTCGCATCTTCGGTGTTATGTGGATGAATAGAACTACCACGCAAGCAACAAGACCGGCTGGAACTTTGATTGTTCAAGGCTCAAATGACAAGTCCACTTGGACGGATGTGTCTGGAACATTAACGGGTAGTGCTACGGCATCGGCATCGTTTAACTATCACTTTACGAATACCAATGCATACCGTCATTATCGTGTTCTTATTACAAGCACGGCGGTATCGGGTGACACGAACTTAATCATCCAGCAGTTACAATTCTATGGTAGGGCAGATGTATAAAGAAAGGAGAACACTATGAATTTCGGAATAGCAAATGTAACGGCAATCACAGTAATTTGTTACTTGATCTGCGAAGGTGTTAAGACAACAAAACTTGATACAAAGTTTGTTCCTATAATCGCCGGATTCTTTGGTGCGGTTTTAGGACTTGTAGGTTTCCTTACTCATATGCCTGACTTCCCTGCCGAAGATGTGCTTACGGCACTTGCGGTGGGTATCGTGAGTGGACTTTCCGCAACGGGTGTTCACGAAGCTGCGAAGGTAGTCAAAAAAGACGATACCCCTAAAGAACCCAAAGAAACCGAACACAATGAAGGGAAAAGCGGTGACGAAGTATGAAACCTTATGATGAAGTAAATGCCCTTACAATAATCGAGTTTTGGACGGGCAAAGTAAATGAATACGCAATCTGCGGTTGGTTAGCGAATTGGAACATTGAATCCAATCTCCGTTCAAACAACGCACAGAACAGTTATATGAATAAGTGGGGATTAACCGATGAAGAATATACCACAAAGGTAGACAATGGTGTTTGGGAAACCCCCGATGATGAACACCGTGACTTCGCCCACGATAGATGCGGTTATGGTTTGGCTCAATGGACTTCGGCTGGAAGAAAGCAAGGACTTTGGGATTTGTGCCATAAGAAAGGTGTTAGCATTGCCGATTTCCCTACACAGTTGGAATGGGCATACACCGAGTATTGTTCAAGCGGTTTTGCAAAGACTAAAGAAGGTTTAGAGAATTGTACTTCTCCGAGCGAAGCAGCCATTATCATTATGACTACATATGAAAAGCCAGCCGGGAAAGATGACCCTGCCAAACAGAAGATTCGTGCTGACGAAGCAGAAGAATTTTATCAGAGATACTACGGCGGTGTTCCCGTAAAAAAAAATAAGATTCTTGCCTTAAGTGCTGGGCATTATCTTTATACCGCAGGGAAACGATGTGCAAAGCAGATTGACCCACTTGAAACAAGAGAGTGGGTTTTGAACGCAAGAATAGCTGACAAACTGACTACACTTCTTTCACAGTACAAGAACATTGAGATTGTCAGACTTGATGACCCCACGGGTGAGATTCCGATTAAGATTGAAGAACGTGCAAAGATTTCCGATGAACACAAGGCTAACTTCTATCTTGCGATTCATCACAATGCCGGAATCAATCTTGGTAGCGGTGGCGGTGTAGTGGTTTACCATTATCCGTTAGAAAGAAACAAGGAACAAGCAACACTTCTTTATAACGATGTTGTCGGTGCAAACGGACTTCGTGGAAACCGTTCAAGACCTATTGTTGAAACAACAGAATTATATGAAGTATGTGCGCCCCAAGCAGATTCCATTCTTCTTGAAAACGGCTTTATGGATTCCACAACCGATACACCGATTATCCTGACAGAAGCATTTGCAGATAACACGGCGGTTGGACTTGCCAAATTCTTTATTGATTATTGGCATCTTGAAAAGAAAGATGAAGAAACCGCTTCCGATCTGCTGGCAGAAATCGAAAGTATTCATAACAACATAAGAAGTCTTTCAGATGATTTACAGAAGAAGCTGGAAGAATTAAGGAGTTTAATAGTCTAATGGAATGGTTGATTGCGATTCTCACGATTGTATGCACACCCGTCTTGACATTGACGGGCATCATAGTTTCGGAGAGAACCAAACTAAAAACTAAAAGATTAGAAGTAGGGGCAACAAGTATTGCGGAGTGTCAGCAAAAGCACTCCGCAAATCTTGATAAGGTAAAGGCAGAATTTACCGCACGGCTTGACGGCATCGACAAAGCACTCAACGAGATAAAGGATGAACAGTTAAAGACATCTATGACAGTTGAACAGTTGCAGAAAGATGTTGCCAAGCATAACGGTGTGATTGACAGAACATACAAACTTGAATCACAAGTGGCGGTGCTTGAAAACCGTGAATCCGTTTCCGAGCATAGACTAACCGATTTAGAGAAAATCGGATAACTGTTTGACATTTTATAAACCATTTTTGCCAGATTACCCACAAGGTAATTTCCTTTGCTACAATAAAGTAAAAGGAGTGACAGAATGGCTTATAATAATTACTTTCCCGGTACGGTCTGGGTACGAAGTGTTGATGTAGACAATTACTTGGTTCAAGCAAACAATACGGTTGCGTTATGGGATATTGATAATCCAATCATATATCTCAAATCGGCAGACAGTATGGGCAGACCGAGTGTGAAGATTCTTGATTATACAATAAGGGAAACTACAAATCCTGAAAATGATTTAACTGATCTGCGAAAAGAACTTGCAGATTTGAAAGAACAAATAGAATCATTAAAGAAAGGAAAGAAAAAGAATGAACCCGTTGTATCATCAAATGAATCAGAATAACCCTATGTCGATGCTTAATGACATCAAGAACAACCCCACCCAATTCCTTGCTAAAAGGGGTGTGAATATTCCGCAGGGTATGAATAACCCTAACGATATTTTGAACCACCTTATGAAGTCAGGAAGGGTGTCACAAGACCAATATAATCGGGCAGCTAATATGGCACAGTTGTTTATGCGTTAAATATTTCTGCAGAATATTTATAAACCGGCTATCAATGGTGGTAGTCGCTAACCTTATTATTTAAAGGAGAAAAGAAATGGCACTTGAAAACAACGAAATGGTTATGCCCGTATCCCCTATGGGCGGTAACGGTGGTTTCGGATTCGGTGGAGATTTAGGCTGGTTAATAATCATCCTTCTTTTCTGCGGTGGTTTCGGCGGTTTCGGTGGTGGATTCGGCAACGATATTTACCCGTGGATGAATCAGGCTGACATTACCACAAACGGATTCCAGAACCTTACAACACAGAACCAGATAAGCGCAATTTCAAGCGGTATCGGTGATTTACAGACACAGTTATGTGGCGGTTTCGCCGGGGTTAACGCTGCTATTGCTAATGGTTTTGCACAAGCCGAAATCGGTGAGAACGCAAGACAGATGAACAATATGCAGACCGCTTTCAACATCCAGAGTCAGTTGGCACAGTTTAGTGCGGACAACAGACTTGGAATCGCTAATCTTGGTTCTGACATCGCAAGAGAAGCGTGTGCAACACGCACCGCAAACGCATCCAACACAAATGCTATCCTTGAAAAACTGAATCAGATCGAAATGGATACGCTCAAATCACAGTTAGATGCAAAGAATGACAAAATCCTTGAACTTCAGAATCAGCTTAACATTGCTACATTCAACGCAAGTCAGGTAGCGCAGACCGCACAGATAATCGCTGGCATCACTCCCGTGGCTAAATAAGGGGGTGTTTAAATGCACACATTATATAATAACCTTGTCGCAATCTGTATGATTCTGGAAAAGGAATTAACAAGAGTAGTTGAAAAACTTGAAAGCACGGGCGGTGTTATATCTCCAAGCGATATGGATTATGTAGATACACTTACCCACGCAATCAAGTCCGTTGTGACTACAAAGGCAATGCTCAATCCTACAAAGGATTATGAGTACACCGAAACCCACGAAGATACTAAAGTATCAGAACTTAAATCCGTTCTTACCGAACTGATGACAAGAATTGAATCAATGTAATCTTCCAAAAAGAGCCGAGTAACATCGGTTCTTTTTGTTGTATTCGAATATAGCCGGTAACGGTTTATATAAATCATTAAGTAAAGGAGAAAATCAAATGGCAGCAACAACAACAGATGCATTGCAGAACCATTACACAAGACAAGGTACATATCAGGTTAATCGTGGTGTTACCGCAAGAGTACTTGATGCAAACGCATTAGCAGCAGCGCAGGCAGCAGCCGCAGCACAAAACGCACAAGCAGCGGCACGAAACAAACCCGTTGTTGACGATGACGATACCCCTACGGGTGGCGGTAACGGTGGCGGTGGCGGTGGTGGAAAGAAAAAATCATCGTCTGGAAATACCGTAGTTTATTATGGTGGCGGTGGTGGTTATTCTGAACCTTCAAATCCTTATGCCGATGCATTGGCTTTAATCAAACAGAATTACAACAATTCTGTTAAGTCTGTTAATTCAAAGTATGATGCACAAGTTGGGGAAGTGAAAAACGAAGCTGCGGATCAGTTACGTCAGGCATACATCAATTATATGATGAATCGCCGTAATGCATCTAACGATATGGCAAGGCAGGGTTATTCTGGCGGTTTAACTGAATCTAACCTTGCAAGGCTTTACAACAATTACGGCACAATTCGTAACGATATTAACAAACGTACCGATGAAGCCGTTAATAAGTACAATTTGAGCAGAAATGCGGAACTTTTAAATCTGCTTAATAACTACAACAATCAGCAGTTGAGGTATATGTACTAATTACTTGAAAAGGAAAGACTATGTTAAAAGACAAAGACATTTCCCAAAGTTTATCTGGTTCTAAAGGGGCATCAACGAGAAAGGTTGAACCCGATAAAAAGGCTGCTTATAAAACGTATGCCCCTAAAGCAACCGTAAACACAACAACAAACAATAAGACCACATCTTCAAACACAAAAAATACAAGTGGCGGTTCGACAAAAAGTACAAACAACACTTCGACAAAAAACACGGACAACAACAGCAATAATAATTCCAGCAAACAGACCGTGAATCCTAATTCTCCGCAGGGAATTAAGGCTATTCACGGTGCTGATGTTGAAGGGTTTGCAGCATTTGATGAAATTCCGTCATTGTCATTAGATGTTACGGGTGGCACTCCCGGTATGCTTAAGCAAGACAGACTTACTAATTCTACAAATATGTGGAATCTTGCTAACGCAGCAATGAACACACCGAAGAATCTGCCGACATTTAATTCAGATGAAGAACTTAAGAACTATTATGAGTCTATCCCTGATTATAATGCTGCAGAAAGATTGTTCAATGGCGAGAAAAAGGAAAAGTACAAAGAAAAACAAGCACTTTCTCGTGAGTATCGCCGGATCAAAAATGTGGAAACTATTGAACAGTTGCACGGACTTAATATTTCTGACCAAGATATTAAGGACTATGTTGATGTAACAAGTCCGAATTATTGGAGTGCGCAGAATAAAATCAATAGTGCCATTACAAGTAACAAAATTGATGTCGGCGATGTCGCTGAAGCATTTCAGGATTACAACAATTCTTTAATAAAGAAAGAAGCGAAAGAAACCCCCGTATCAAGTACTGCATATACATTTGCCACAAACCCCGTAGAGTCTGGTCTTGGTGTCGGCAAGAAGATTTATCAGTATGCAACGGGTAAACCGATTACACAAGGACAGACATATACAAACCTTGCAAGAGAAGCCATATCGGAAGATATGAGTGATATAGGTAAGTTTGCATATGGTGTTGGTACATCTATTGGCGATATGGGTACGGCTATGGCACTTGCATTGCCCACGGGTGGAAGTTCAATGGTATCTGCTGGAATAATGGGTGTAGAAAAAGCAGATCAGGTAATGAACGAAGCCATTGAAAGAAATTTGTCGCCAAACCAGATTCTTTTAGAAGGTATTGCAAGTGGTGTTACAACCGCACTTACTGAACAAATACCTATGGGCAAATTTGAAGATGCTGCAAGAGCTGGATTCAACGGGGCGCAGGGATTAGCGTTAGTAAAAGAAATGGGTAAAGTATTTTGGAACGCTGGTTTTCCTGAAGCCGTACAAGAAATGGCAGAAGACGGTGCAGATACTATTGCCGATTGGCTTATAACGGGCGACAAATCCAAAGTCAATGCACGAATCCGTGAATTGCAAGTAAATAATCATTTAACTGCGGAACAAGCAAAAGATTTGGCTTGGAGAGAATGGGCATTTCAGACAGTAATGGACGGTTTTGCTGGTCTGTTATCTGGTGGTGCGACGGGTGAATTAGTATCGTCATTTGGTGCAATGACGGGTGAAAACAACCCTTATGCCATTAAGAACCCCGTTGATATATCCGAAGAACACTTGCGAGAATTAGGATATACCCCCGAAGAAATATCGCAGATTCAAGCCGAAGTAATAGCAGAAGAAATCCCCGGACTTGACAATGTTCTTGATTCTAACACGGAATCTAATTTACAAAATGCCGTAGAACAAGCACTTGTTGAAGAAGAACAGAATACCCCTGCCGTTGAAGAAATGGTTCAGAACCCGGTTGAAGATACTGTTCTTAATGATGAAGATATTCTTCCACTTGACTTGTTTGAACAGAACGATAATACGGTTGCGACTAAACCCGGCGATGTTGAAACGATTGTTGCCCCTGACGGTTCTAAACATACGATAACAGTTGAAGAAAAAGTTGACGGTAAAGGCAACCGAAATCTGCATTACATAATTGATGACGGTAACCATTCACAATACGATTATGATGAATATGGCTTCCTTAAATCACGGTTTGACAGATTATCACGGGAAGATGCAATCCGAGAAATCAATGAGTCATATAGCGGTGTTAAGCGTGGTCTACCCGAAATATCCGATTCCGATATGCCTTTTGCACTTCCCAACACCGAAGAAAACACCACTAATGAAAAAGCCGTTGACATTAACAATATGTCAGCCGATGAAGTTGCATCTGTTGTCGGTGAAGAACTTGGTCAGAATGAAAATTCTGATTGGGATAATTACCTTTCAATGTTGCAGAACGGTGAATTTGATGCCGAACAGAACGCCCAAAATGATGTCGCTGCGGATCAAGCCGTTATGCAAGACTTGGCAAGTCAGGAAATCGCATCGCTTGATGAACAGAATCAGACAAACAATTCTCTGCCAGCAGATGAATTAGCATCAATCCTTAATCAGTATCAGAATGAACAATCTGGAACACAGAATCTTCCGCAGATCAATCCCGAAGATAGATATACTTCCGAAAATATTACAAGGGATGATTTGGCAACATTGGAAGATATAAGCGATGTTCGTGAACGTGGATATTCTGATACGCTTAAAAACAAAACGGATGCACCGGCATCGTTGAAAGCACAGTTTGTTAATGACCCTGCATTGTATCGTGAGTTACATAATAAAGATACACAAGCAAAGGCAGACGAGATATTTAATAACAATTCGCTTGATGTTGCACTTGATAAAGCAAGGTCAATGATTGCCGTTAAGAACCCGGTTGCCGTTCCTTTGGCATACCGTGTTTCTAATGAATTGGTAGCACAAGGCAGAATGGATGCTGCGGTTGACTTAACAAATAGTTTGGCGCAAGCACTTACCGAAGCTGGTCAGTTTACACAAGCCGTTACACTTAATATGCTCAACAACAATCCGATTGCTGGGCGAGAGTATATGATTCGTAAACTTGATGCACTTAACGCAGAAGGTACAAAACGGTTTAAAAGTAAATGGACTAATTTTGAACTTACTGAAGAAGAATCTGCGTTATTTGATAGCATTGATCTGGGCGATACCGATGCAATCAATGATGCATATGCACAGATATGGGCAAGGGTTTCAAGAGATATACCCGTATCATTCTGGCAGAAGTTACAAGAACTTCGTAGGGTCGGTTTGTTGTGTAATATGCGTACCATTGTTAGAAACCTTTCATCTAACACCGCTATGCTTCCGTTAAGATGGACGGCTGGACGAATTACGGCATTGGCTGAATTTGCTTATAAGATGCAAAATTCAGACTATACAAGAACCGAAGCGTTAGCAGGTGCCGGCAAGAAAGCAAGAAAATTAGCCAAAGAGTTTTGTGATTTAAACTATGCAGAATTGTTTGGCGAAAATGTAACCCAATGGAATGATGCGGATGCAATCTTAAGAAACGCACAAGTGTTTAAAGGCGGTAAGATTGACGAAGCGTTTGACAAGGTTCTTACTTTGGGTGCTAACCTTGTGAAAAAAGCAGATGCAACCGTTTACGAATACATTAACAAGACAACGGGCGGTACTATTGATAAGGTTATGGATATGTATAACATTGATAGTATCGAAAGTTTTATGAAACTTGTTAATGGCGATGTATTCGGCAAGGACATTAATCCGTCTATTCTTGAATCAATCCGTAACTTTACCTATTATATGTTGGGTGAGTTTGGTGATACACCATTTGTAAAGGCTAATTTCACAAGCAAATTGGCATCTTACATTCAGGCTAACCACATTGAAAATATTGAAGATATTCCACAAGATGCTATTGCACTTGCCGTTCAGGAAGCAAACAAGGCAACATTCCACGATAATTCTTTTATCGCAAAAGGATTGCAAGACATAAGGAAAGGATTCAACACCATTTCTGGACCGGTTGAATTGGGTAATTTGTTGCTTACATTTGCTAAAACCCCCGGTAACATTGGTGCAAGAATCTTGGAATATTCCCCTGCTGGACTTGTAACTGCATTAGGTCAGACGGCTGGATATAATATTTCAATCGGAAAGATTAATAAGCGTATTGCAACGGCACAAGAAAACCTTGACAATGCGACAAACGCAAGTGAAAAACTTAAGGCGCAGAAAGAGTTAAACAATCTTAAAGCTGCCCAGCAAGACAATTATCAGAAGATGACAAATGCATTAACCTTGTTAGGTCAGGGTGCAACGGGAACGCTTGGAATCGTAATAGGTAGAGTTCTTGCAAGAATGGGATTTGCCATTGGTAATCTTTCAAATGATAAGAGAAAAAGAAAGTATCAACAGAATGTTCTTAATATGCAAGATAGTTCATTCCAGATTGGTGACACATCATATTCGTATGACTTCTTGCAACCAGCACTTTCTCCGATCCAATACGGTGTTATCATTGAAGAAAGTTTCCAAGAGCAGACGGATAACTTCTGGCAATCGCTTGGCAATGCTGGTCTTGCGGTTGCGGATAGTTGGTTAGAATCAACCCCGATGAAAAGTTTTTCGGAGATGTTTAGCGGTAGCGGTTCTAAATCTGAAAACATTATGAACGCTATTATTGATATTCCTACATCTTGGATGCCAGCGCAGATCGGTGCTATTGCCCGTATTGAAGATAGGACAATGCGTAATACTTATGATAATACTTCAAAACTTAAGACACTTAAGAATGAAGTAGTAGCAAAAACACCGTTCTTATCAAAAACACTTCCTGCAAGTTATGATTTGTGGGGCAGGGAAAGAGAAAGACAAGAGTCAAAAGAATCTGCTGCGTTTGCACAGTTGGTCAATCCCGGTTCTACAAAGTTTTCAAACAAGACCGATATTGATGACGAATTGCTTAATCTTTATGATTCAATCGGTGATGAAAGAGTATTCCCCCACGGTGCTGCATATAGTTATACAATAGGTGGAGAAACCTATAAGTTAGACAATAAGCAGCAATCCGAATATCAGAAGATTATGGGTGAAGCATCATACGATTTGGCACAATCGTATATCAAGTCAGATGCTTGGAAAAATGCAACGGATGAAGTAAAAGCCAAAGGTCTTGATGAACTTTACAGTTTTGGTGAAGCACTTGCAAAACGTGAGATTTTGGGTGCTTATCCTGACAGTATGCAGAAAGTCCTTGACATCTATGATAAAAAAGGTATTGAAGGTGTTAAGGAATATTATGCAAATCGCTTGTCATATCAGACCGCACTTGGAAATGCAAGTGTTGAAGGTAGCGAAACCCTGCAAGATATATACAACAATCTGGGTGATGCCGGAGTTGAACAGTATGGCAAAGCGCAAAAACTTGCAGAAGAAAAAGGCGCATCAAAGATTTCCAAAGACGATTGGAATTTATATCGTAATGGCGATATGGATGCCTTTAACAAATCCGTTGAAGCAAGGGCATTGCTGGAAAAGAACGGCATTGAAGTAACCGATGCTAAAAAGAAATACATTGAACAACACGGCGAAGGCGGTATCTACAATCTTAAAGAAGCCGAAAAGGTTGTTCAGCAGATTCAAAAGGGTGTGGATGATTACGGCAATCCCGTTTACCGTTCTCTTGACAGTACAATGCTCGACATCTATGATACTTATGGCATACAAGGTTTAAGACAGTACAAAGATGCCGTAAATAGTGCGATAGCGTATGGTGCAGACAGTATTACAACGGATGAGTACAAAACTTATCGTAGTGGTGATATTGACGGATTCGGCAAAATGGTTTCAAGCAGAATCATTTTACAGAGCAATGACTTGCCCAACACTCAATTCTATCGTAACTACATAGAAGAATATGGTACTGAATCTATTCCCGTACTCAAAGAAGCTGCGGATGCAATCGTGCAGATTCAAAGCGGTGTGGATAAGTACGGTGATGCCAAATACTTCTCACCGAATGAGAAACTGATTAACATTTATAAGAAAAGCGGTAAAGACGGTGTTAAATTCTATGCTGATCTGTATACCAAAGATGACATAGACGGTGACCCTTCTTCCAGAACCTTGCACGATACCGTTCCTTACCTTGAAAGTATGGATATGTCTGATGCCGAAAAAGGTTATTGGTTGTCATACTTTGTAAGTGGTAAGAAGGTTAACAGTTACTTGGCGAACAATGACTACGCTGGATTGTATAGATACTATGCAAAGAAGTATTAAATAACGCAAGTCATTTGTCACATTTGCCACAGATTTTGCCCCACAAAATTAAATAACACGATAATTACTGTGTTTTTAAGGTGTTGAATACGGGTTCAAGTCCTGTTATCCGCACTATGAAAAATACCCCGTAAAGTCAGTAAACAAAGGAAAGTTTGCTTGATTTTACGGGGATTTTTTATTTCATTTGGGTAACGTATTTATCGGCTTTCCAACCCCATTGACGAAGAAATTTGCCCAAAATTTGCCCAAGAAATGCGTACAGGTTCAAACCTGTTATCCATAGAAAATACCCCACCGTATCGGGGTAACGGCAGGGTATAAGGGGGTTGTTTTGGAATTATGGATTTATTGGTTTATGGGTTTATGTCTAATTTAATTATAACCTAAAATATACCGCTTGTTAAATCGTCAATGATTTGTCTTTTTTCTTCTTCCTTTTTCATATTGTGTTGGTACACAGTTTTCATAACGGCATCGGTTTCCCAACCGCCTAATGACATTATGGTCTTTGCTGGAACATTCTTTTCGGCAAGGGTTGATGCGAAGAAGTGTCGCAGCTTGTGTAACGCAAACCGTGGTATGCCTAATTGGTCTTGTGTTTTGTTAAGCCATTTAATCACATTGTTCGGTGATTGCCGGTAAACAAAACCCTGCTTTCTTATTTCATCTGCCAAGTCTTTAGGTATCGGAACATCCCTTGTTGATGCGGTAGTCTTTGTGGATTTGACTACGAAATTATTATCCTTGTCTAAAACGAGTGCCTTATTTATATGAAGAATGTTGTTTTCATCCAGATCAGCAACGGACAACGCACAGATTTCACTTCTTCTTAATCCCATACAAGCAAGTTTAAGGAAGATTCTGTTTTCATCATTTGCCAATTCAAGTATGCGTTTAACATCTTCTGCGGTAGGAATGTAGTTGTCTTGCTTTTTCCTTTGTGGTAAAGTGGTATTCAAGACAAAATCAGGGCGGTACATTCCAATCACCCCAGCAATAAAGCCGTGATAGTTGCGTACCGTTTTCGGACTTCTACCAACAGATATTTCATTAACACATCTTTGCACGTCTGATGCCTTTATTTCGCCCAGATTCAGACCCAAAAACCATTCGGGGATATATTTAACGGTGTTGATGTATTCCCTTACTGTACGGGGCGATAACACGTTCTCTTTGACGGCTATATATTCCTTGCAGAAATAGTTAAATGTTCCCTTGATTCCCGTATCGGTATCGACCTTTTTCATAATCAGATTGTAGGATTCTTTTTCCGTGGGTTTATGGTCAAGGGTAACGGAGTATCGTCTGCCGTCAATCATCATTCTTACCCGATATGTAGAACCACGCTTTTCGATGTTCATTTAAACACCCCTTTCAAGAAAATGCGTATAAATGTCATTAACTGTTTTTGAATCCTTTTTCGTTATCGGTATTGCAGATCCGTCTGACATAATGAACTGATTCGGTTCAACGGATTGAACGTAATTCATATTAACAAGGTACGATTTGTGGCAACGGATAAACTTTGAATTGTTTATGTCGGTTTCAACATCGTCTAACTTGCATCGGCTGGTGAACACGGTGTTCTGCCGACAATGGAAAATGCAATCGTGGGCAGATGATTCAACATACATTATTCCGAAAGTGGGAATCTTAAGGTACTGCCGACCAATCTTAATGGCAATGGTTTGCAAAGATGAAAAACTTGTTACCCGGTCAAGAACTTCGTGAACGTGGTCAGGCGAATAAGGTTTAAGGATATAACCCCTTGCATCGACCTTGAACGCATCTATTGCGTATTCGGGTTTATCCGTAACGAAAACTATATCCCCTGCGAAACCCTTGTTACGCAGTTTCTTACATATATCAAGACCGTTTGAATTGGGCATTATTATTCTTATAAATAAGGTTGTAGGGCATATATACCCTTCTTCATAATCTGCGAAAAATTCCAATCCCGTATCATAGGTTTTAATCGAATAATTGAAATGCTTTTCATCGAAATAATCTTCCAGAACGCACTTCATTATCTTTGCATCAATCTTGGAATCTTCCACAATGCAAACATTTAGATTCATATGTCACTCCTGATTGACAAGTTTATAGCATTTTATCCGCACAATAGGTGCGTGATGTCAAAATATGTGCCGTTTTTGACATTTTTTACACGGCACATCTAAAATCTGTATCATTACTTTTTGTAATATGAAAGGAGAATTTAAAATGGAACTTAAAAAATCATTAATCAAAATGATAAAAAGCATCAACCGACCCGATGTTCTTGCTTATATCTATCAGATTGTTGCGGACATCGTTGCCGAACTTAATGACCAAGCATCTTGATTAGATCAGTAACATACTTCTTCTTGTCATCTGGCAGGGAGAAGTATATTGTTAATGCCTTTGTCAATTCTTCATCATTTCGGATCAAGCTGATAAATCTTGCATTGTCGATTGAAAATTTCTTGTCTGCTTGAAATTCTTCTTCATCATAACCACACAAAACGTGAATGTCGATTCCCAGAACATCGGCAATAGGTTTCAGTTTCTTTATAGGAACATCACGCTGCAATTCTATCTTGTTGATTGATGCCCGGCTTTTATATCCGACCTTGTGCGCCAATTCTTCTTGAGTCCACCCTAATTCTTCTCGCCTTTGTTTAATGAGTAAACCGATATTATGCATAAGGACACCCCCTTCCACTTCCCATTATAAAGAAATGTAGAAAAAAAGTAAATAACTTGTTGACAAAGCGTTTACATAGGTATATCATTGTCGGTGTAGACAAAAATGCTACACCAAATCTTGTGGAAAGGAAGGTGAATTTAATGGGTGGCGCACAATTACTTGATAAGTATTTCAAGGAATCGGGCAAGACAAAGCAGTATTTATGTCACAAATTGGTAGTATCAAGACCCAGATTTGACAAGATATTGAGAGAACCGTGTACGGCAAACGTATTTCAGGCAACAATGCTGAAAAACGAACTCAACATATCTTCAAAAAAGGATTTTGATTCTATTTTTTTGCCCGAACAGTAGACAAAAAGTCAACAGAAAGGAGAAAGAAGAATGGGTAACTACACAAAATACGAAACACCAAAATCGAACGCACGGATCAGAGAAGCACTTAAAGAGAAGGGTTTATACCAATGGCAATTAGCTGACCTTTTAGGAAAGTCTGAAATGTGGCTGACAAGAAAAATGCGTCACGAAATGGACGAAGACGAACAGAACAGAATTATCGACATTATTCAGGGAGTTTTGTAATTATGCCAAAAGTTTTATTAACCTATCAGGATGTGGCAAAAGATAAGGTCAAAAAACTTAAAACACATTGCTTGGGTGTTAAGTCAATGAAACATATGAGCTGGGATGTCATTGCTGATGAAATGTTCCTACCACGCAGCACACTTGTTTATCGTTTCAACAATGACTTGCTTACCCTATCTGAATGGCTTGAACTTTTACACATTCTGGAAATTGAGAAAGGTGACTTGGATTTATGAGAAAACACAAAAACACAATTTTATCGGTAGCATTTCTGGTGATTCTCTTATTCGCAATTCTTTGCTTATGCACCCTGCATACCGATGACAAACCAACAGAAACCGTGGAAGAAGAAACCCCGGTTACGAAAGAAGTCGAGGTAATTATGGAAGTAAAGGAAGAAGAAACAGTATCTATTGTAGAAACCGAGGAAGAATACATACCTCACTACATCATTTCTGACGAAGTGCCGTTGGAATCCACTTATCAAATCAAAGCGCAGATTGCTTGCGAAACTTGGAACGTGCCGTATCCGTTTTGGTTAGCACTTATAGAAACAGAATCATCTTTTTCTATTGACGCTAAGGGCGATTGGAACGGAGAAGAATACCGCAGTATTGGTATCGGACAGATTAACAAACCAAATTGGAACAGATACGGCTTGGACGCATCGCTTCCCTTTGACAACATCGAAATTTCTGTACGAATGATTCACGAACTTATCGAAAAATACAAAGAACTTGATTATGTCGTAATGGCATACAAGGGCGGTGAGGGAAAGGCTGATGAATGGATTGCATCAGGTTTCCGCTTAAGTGTTTGTGATGAAATCGCAGATGGTTTTGATTATTGGGAACGGAAAGTATATGGAGAAGAAGAATAATGGCAAACGAACTTTTAAAAACAATAACTAACAATCTTGACATAACTCTTAATGGTGTGCAGAACGCCTTGCCAAAAGATTTCAACAAGGAACGTTTTCTGCAAAACACAATAGCTCTTTTAAGACAAAATCCCGAATTACAAAAATATAATCCGACAGAAATTCTTGAGGGAAGCGTAAAGGCTGCGTACTTGGGCATGGACTTTATGAACAAAGAAGCGTGGTTAGTACCTTATAGCGGACACATTCAATTCCAGCTTGGCTACAAAGGATGTTGCAAATTCGTAAAGAAGTATTCCATCCGCCCGCTTGCTGATCTGTACGCAAAAGTTGTTCACAAGGGTGATGAATTTACTTACGGCGTTGAAAATGGAAAGCCGTATGTGAATTGGAAACCGCTTCCGTTTAACGGGGATGAGATGCAAGGCGTTTTCGCAATAGCAATCTTTCAGGACGGCGGAATTCTTTATGAAGTAATGAGCAAGGAAGAAATCGACAAGATTCGCAGGCGTTCAAGAGCTGGAAATTCGGGGCCTTGGGTGACGGATTATGAGCAGATGTCCCTCAAAACCTGCTTGAAGCGTCTGACAAAGAACATTGAAACAGACTTCGACAACATTGAACAACGCAATGCTTGGGCATCGGACAACGATGATTTTGTAAAACCTGAGAACAATTCAGAAGTTGTAGATCCTTTTGCAGACAACAACATTATTGACGGCGAAGTGAAAGAGGTAAAGAGCGATGAGTGATTTTGTTTTAACGGCGGATAACTACTACTCGTTAGAAGCCAACCAAAAATATATGTCCGTTCACGAATACTTTTCGTTTGTTGGAACGCTTGGAACTGTCGGATGCGAAAGCAGAGCGTTAGCAGAATTAAGGGGCGAATACGAAAGAGAAAAAACGATACCGCTTTTAGTGGGAAGTTTTACGGACGCTTTCTTTGAGGGAACGTTGGACAAGTTTAAAGAAGAACATCCTGAATGCTTTACGGCAAAGGGAGAATTAAAAGCTCCGTATAAGCAAGCGGAAAAGATGATAGACAGATGCTTGCAGGATGAATACTTTATGAAATTTATGTCAGGCGAAAAGCAGAGAATATTTACCGCAGAATTATTCGGATGTGAATGGAAATGCAAATTGGATTCATACATTCCGGGCAAAGCAATCGTTGACTTAAAGACATCAGCAGACATTCACAGAGCGTGGAGAGTGGCGGACTTGGGTTATTGCTCTTTCGTAGAGTACTACGGCTACACAACGCAGTTAGCGGTTTATCAGAAGATTGTTGATATCTGCACGGGCGAAAAACTTCCTTGCTACATTGCGGTAGTCACGAAAGAAGATAGTCCCGAAATCGCAATCATCAACGTAGATCAGTTAACACTTGATGATGCTCTGGAAAAGGTTCGTATGAATATGCCAATGGTTTTGGCGGTAAAGAACGGAGAAGTTGAGCCGACACGATGTGAAAAATGTGATTGGTGTAAGGCAACAAAGAAACTTACCAAGCCAATTCTCATGCACGAATTGATAAATGAGGGTTAGCCAATGACATACGAAATCACGATTCTTGGATTCGATTCCGGCTTGAATGAAGTGCTTAACGGGGTTCACTTTGACTTCCGTACTAAGCGGGTTGTTAATCCCGTCAAAAAAGCAAATGACGAACTGATGATTAAGCAGATCAGATTCAAATTGAAAGACGAGATAGATACACCGATTGTCATTCATTACAAGTTTTTCGCTAAAGATAAACGCCGTGACAGATTAAACATTGCATCAGCTTTCGACAAGTCCTTTGAAGATGCCTTACAGAAATGCGGTGTTATCAAGAATGACGGTTGGAATGATGTGTTAAATGCCGATTTTGAATTTTATATCGACAAGCAAAATCCGAGAGTGGAAGTGATTATCGAGCAAGTATTTGAACCACCAGAAAGAAAGGAAAAGTAATGGCAGAAAGAAGAATGTTTGCCAAGTCCATTGTTTTAAGCGATGCGTTTTTGGATATGCCGTTATCAGCAAGATGCTTGTACTTCACATTAGGAATGTTGGCAGACGATGACGGGTTCGTGGGAAACCCAAAGTCAATAATGCGACAATGCGGTGCAAGTCAAGACGATATGCTGGCACTTTTACAGAAACGATATGTGCTTGCTTTTGATTCCGGGGTAATCGTTATCAAGCATTGGAAGATAAATAACTACCTTCGTGGTGACAGATATAACGAAACCACTTATTTGGAAGAAAAAGGCACATTAAGTCTTGACGGAAAGGGCGCATATACGGAAAAAAACAAGGTTGGTATACCAGTTGGTATACCAAGTGGTAGACAAGTGGTAGACACAGGTAAGGATAGTATAGGTAAGTATAGTATAGATAATATATATGTGGGTGAAACACCCACAGACACACCTAATACATCTAAAAAGTCTAACAAGTTTATCCCACCAACCCTTGAAGAAGTTAAAGCGTATTGTCAAGAACGCAAAAACAATGTTGATGCCAACAAGTTTGTAGATTTCTACGAATCAAAAGGCTGGATGATTGGCAAAAACAAGATGAAAGATTGGAAAGCTGCCGTGAGAACTTGGGAACGGAAAGACAAACCCAAAACCACGCAGATCGAATCCCACGATTATAACTTTGATGAATTAGAAAGGATATTAAGCCAATGAAATGGAGTATAGCACACAAATTATTGAAGTGGCGAAAAGACCAATTTTACTTATTCCCAACAATATGCTGGCACGATGAATCAAATCTTTATTGCAGGGCGTGTTGGTTTATCGAGTTTAGGTGGTTGGGATTGGTCGCAGGGGTAATGCTTATGAAAGAAGGGGAATGGAATGGACATTAAGGAACGCACCGCACTTATTCTTCAAAGATACAAGGAAGGTAAGAAGTATCGAAACATTGCAAAGGAAGTTGGTATTTCGATTGCCGGTGTTGGAAAGACAATCGTAAGGGCGAAAAAGGCAGGGTTGCTTCCAGATGAACGGCGCAAGGAATCAGAGCCGAGAGAACGCAAAGCAGAAAGAAAGATACCCGATTACAAGAAACGAATCAGGGAACTTGCGGATGTGTGGAATGAAGAACCCGTTGATTGTGACATCAATGTATCGAAGCAATGTGTATGGGGATGTTGCCCCACGGCAAATGAAACGGTGAACCTTTGCAATTACTGTGTGTTGGTTGGACATTCACGGGGATGCAAGTTTACCGAGTGCCACAGATTTATCAAGATTACAAAAAAGACACCCAGACCGTTAGTGCGGTTTGATTCGAAGATAGGAGTTAACTATGGGATTGACAATAACAACAGATGACCGTGGTGTGAAGGTCATCAGACAAGACAAGACAAGTGCAAACGGAACACCGTATACAACCTATGCGCTTATGGTATCAAGCAAGAATGGGGAAGAATGGGTTAACGGTTTCATTGATTGTGCGTTTCCCAAAGGTACTGATCTGGCAAACAAGACAATCATCAAAATCAAGAACGCTTTCCCTATGGTAAGCAAGTACAACAACAAGACCTATACCAAAATTTTTGTGAAGGAGTTTGAAGTAACGGAAGCTGGAACACCCACACCGACAAGCAACACGCAAACAGATGCAGACGGTTTTGTGAATGTTCCGGAAGGAATCCAAGAAGAATTGCCCTTCGCAAGACCTACACGATAAGGGGGTAGAGAATGTTCTGGGATGACGTGACAAGGGGAACAATCGGTGAGTTTGTGGTATTCAACGCCATATGGAAACTGCCGTATGTAAAGCAAGTCATAGATGTCCGTGACGATTTGTTCTTTCAATCCGTGGATGTAGACTTTCTGGTTTGCGATAAAGACCGTCAGTTTACTTGGCTGGAAGTCAAGACGGATTACAAGACTTACGAAACGGGCAACGTGATATACGAACTTACCACGAATGGAAACCCCGGTTGTTTAGAAAAGACAAGAGCAAGTGTGATTGCATTTTATGTTCCGCAATCAGGCAACATCTATTTATGCAAGACCGATGCATTAAGGCGGTGCGTGAGAAACAATGATTATCCATTAAAAGAAATGGGGCAATGTTCAAAAGGTTACATAGTACCGCTTGGCGATTTGGAACGGTTCGGTGTGGTCATACGGATGCTTAAAACACCACCACTAATGAAGGGGGATAACAATGGCGCAGATCAAAAAATTTGATGTGGATATACCGCTTAAAGACTTATTTGATTATCTGTCAGAAAGCGTGACGGCAGGGGTGCAAAATTCATCGTGGGATGTAGACGATGTGAAAGCGGTTGATTGGGATTGTGACGGACTTGGCTTGACGATTTACTGCGAGTGCGAAACGGCATATAACGAACCTTTCAACAAGGTGAAGATTCAAGACAGATTCGAAGCTGAATTGCCGGACACAATAAAGAAGTTGTTCAAATTAAGAATCACGGAAAGGGAAAGCGAATGAGAGAGAAGATTAAAAACATAATCCTGCAAGCGATATGGATTTTAGTGGTGATGATTTTAGCCACAATCATTCTGGTTTGTTCATTCGTTGTGTTACCAATATTCCTATTCGATTTAATGCCGTAGGGGGGTGAGTGAATGAGTATATTTAGCGATTCAAGGCAGTATGCCGATGACGAAAGTTACGATGAATGGAAATCCGAAGTAGCACTCGAAATGAAACACGAAATGCGGTTCGATGATGTCGGATTGTATGAACCGTGTGAACGGTGTGAAACGTGCCGTGCGTGTTACGAAAACGATGACGGGCAGCTAATCTGCACCGAGTATGAAAAGGAATTTGAAGTAGAAAGTAAAAACAGATGTGAACTGTGGGAAGAAAAGTAAAGGAGATTGAGAAATGAGAGTTAATGCGATAGTTGAAATCAACAATATGAGTGAAAAGTCAAAACCCGGTTATGTGGTAGCAAGAACTGTGGACGGCGCACTTTGGTACTACGGTAACTACGGCGATGACAAGGACAGAGCTGAAAAGTGTGCAATGGAACTTGGAAACGGCATCGTGTTTAAGTATGAGGGGCAGATCAGCGAATGAAACATACGATAGATGAACTTCGGCAATGGCAGGCTATGCCGTTGTCGATAAAGGTTCGAATGACAGAAGAACGCATACGGCAATGGGTGTACGAATACGGCACAGACGGAGTTTATGTTTCATTTTCTGGTGGCAAGGATAGTACGGTTCTGCTTGACATTACAAGAAAGTTATATCCTGACATCCCCGCGGTGTTTGTTGATACGGGTCTTGAATATCCCGAAATCCGAAATTTTGTTAAGACGTTCGACAATGTAATTTGGATCAAACCGAAACTCACGTTCAAGCAAGTGATTAAGAAGTATGGATATCCATTCATTAGTAAAGAAGTAAGCGAATGCGTACAAGGCGCGCGAAAGTACTTGACAAGTTTACTCAATGAAACTTCACCCTTGACAGACAGACAGACAGACAGACAGACAGACAGACAGACAGAGGTACAGTTACTTCTACGATAAGTTGTGCGGACTTGGAAAGTATGCTGAAAAAGAACTCC